>OGEP01000017.1_pt1 | contig 255818 bp, 194 predicted proteins | sample 1570721 | NCBI WGS metagenome assembly OGEP01 (sample SAMEA2582131, study PRJEB24529) | metagenome | biome: Human gut stool | place: China | collected 2011 | reverse complement strand
GCACATTTTCGCAACCGAGGGGTTTGTGAAGTTGCGAAAATGTGCATAGTAACATTCAAACAGAAAGAAAAATGAACTACAGATTCACATTAGAACCATATAAAGGTGTCAGCACCCGGCACACATGCCCGAATTGCCACCGCAAAAGTTGTTTTGCCAAATACATTGATACGGAAAAGCAAATAAACTTTCCTGATTATGTAGGGCGATGCAACCATGAACAGAAGTGCGGCTACAACTATACGCCCAAAATGTACTTTGGCGAGAACCCGATGGCCAAGGAACGATTGAGCGAAGAGTTTGTACCGGTGTCAAAGCCACGCATCAGTCTGCCTCCTGCACCATCCTTCATTGAGCCGGAAATCATGAGGCAGTCCCTGAAACTGTATCACACGAACAAGCTGTTTCAGTTCCTGAGTTTCCATTTCGGACAGGAGGCTACCGAAGAACTAATGTTACGCTACCATGTGGGAACCTCGAAGCATTGGCAGGGAGCTACGGTCTTTTGGCAGGTCGATATTTCCGGACGGGTACGAACCGGGAAAGTGATGCTCTACAATCCTGAAAACGGAAGACGGATTAAAGAGCCGCACAACTACATCACATGGGTACATTCCCTTTTAAAGAAAGAGAATTTCCACCTCCGGCAATGCTTGTTTGGTGAACACCTTTTGTCCTCTGACCAGCAACGTCCGGTTGCCCTTGTGGAGAGTGAGAAAAGTGCTTTGATATCCAGCTTCTATCTGCCGCAATATCTCTGGATTGCTTCGGGCGGAAAAAACGGAGCCTTCAATCGGGATGCCATGAGTGTATTGAGAAACCGACGTGTCCTGCTCTTTCCTGACTTGGGTGCGACCGACTATTGGAACAGCAAAATGGAGATGATCCGGAGCCTGGGAATAGAGGTTTCTCTCTTCGATTTTATGGAAAGAAACGCAACAAAAGAAGAACGGGATGCGGGTTATGACATCGCCGATTTTCTGCTGAGAGAAGAGACAAAGGAGGCTATTTTCAATCGTCTTGTCACGTTGAATCCGGCCTTGAAAACATTGGTCGAGACTTTCGATTTGCAGCTTGTCAATGTGGAGAAAGCACCTCTTTCAGCAACGGTTCAACGTACTCGGAAAGGACTTTTCAAACGATGACTTTCAGATGTCTGATTCACTTCTTTTTCACTGGAGCAAGTTTATGCCGGTGTATTACATTTCCCGGCCACTTGCTCACCTCAAAAGACGGTGAGACGGCTCCCGATGGTCACAATTATTAATCTCAAAAGCAAATATTATGGACAAGAAAAATACAGTTACAATCCGTCTTACAGACGAACAATTCGGTTGGCTCAGAGCACTCAGCCGACGCAGTAAACGCAGTCAAAGCGAAGTAGTGCGTTCACTCATCGAACACGGTACGGTGCGCGAACGAATTACGAGAGAAAATCTTGATATCATCCGAAAACTGATTGGAGAAAGCACAAACCTGAACCAACTTGCCAAACGAGCCAATGCTTACGGTTTTTATCGTGTGGCCGATGAGTGCCGGACCGTCGCCCAGCAGATTTCTCAACTCATAAAACAACTCAAGGATGATAGGTAAAATTGTAAAGGGCACATCATTTTCCGGGTGCGTAAACTATGTGTTGAAAGAAGATAAATCGCGACTGCTGAAAGCGGTTGGTGTTTACGGTTCGCCCGAAGAAATAGCGGAGCAATTCGAGTTGCAGACTTTACTGAACGACAAGGTCAAGAACACGGTCGGCCATATATCATTGAGCTTTTCCGCAGAAGACGGAGACCGTATCTGTGACGATGATGGGCTGATGCTGAAGATCGCCCACGACTATATGAAACTGATGGGAATCGAGAACACACAGTTCATCATCGCCCGGCATACCGACCGTGACCATCCGCATTGTCATATCGTTTACAACCGGGTAGATAATGACGGCCGTACCATCAGTGACAAGAACGACCGTTATCGAAATGAAAAGGTCTGCAAGATGCTGACAGCCCGTTACCGCTTGCATTTTGCCGAAGGAAAAGAGCATGTCAATTTCATGCGGTTGCGCCATCACGATAGGGTTAAGTATTTTATCTATCATGCCTTGAAACGAGAAGTTCCGAATGCCCGAAGCTGGAGTGAACTGCGACTGGCTTTACGGAGATATGGAATTGATACACAATGGAAGCTAAGTCGCACGACTGGCGAGATGGAAGGTGTCAAGTTCACATGTAACCAACTGACCTTTAGCGGTTCCAAGATTGACCGCCAGTTCAGTTTCCTGAACATCGACCAGGAGCTGAGATATAACGCTCTTTCTGCTACCATGAACCAGCGTCATGTACAGGCAGAAGCCATACGCGAGGAACCTCGGCATGAATATCAGCAAGAGAATCATTCCGGCATCAGTCTGGGATTATTCACTCCCTCTCCTACGGATTATGATACGGAGGAAGCAATACAGGCTAACCGGCTTAAAAAGAAGAAGAAAAAGAAACCGAAACGTAAGCGAGGTTTCAGTCTATAATCAATTTTTTATTAACCATCAAAATTCAAATTATTATGAACTATTCCGATTTTATTTACGATTTCAATCTCTATTTGTGTGAGAGATTCGGTTACAGAAACTGCTGTTCCGTCATGCACAACGCCAACGGAATTTGTGTTTCTGTCCATGTAGGCGAAATGGATTTATACATCCGTTTCTGGGAATACAGTTGTGGCGTAGGTCACTATCCCGACTGGAGCATTATCATTGTGCGTAGCAACTTCAAACGAAACCAGCAGGAAAACCTGAAAGACCTTGCCCGCTTTTTCAAGGAGTACGCCTCACGCTATGGTTACAAATACCTCTGCACCGAAGATGATGACTATAAGTATTATCAGACCCTTGGTTTGAAACTTATCCATAAAGGATTTTTCAGACAATATAATTATGGGTTGCCGTTGAAGGAGTTGGAGGTATAATGTAGATTTTTAAAAAAGGAGAGGAAAACCTCTCCTTTTTTATTTTGTAAATCCATTATTTGTCGTTAATAGAGAGGGAAAGTACAGTTGTCCTTCGATATTATTCAGTCCGAATTTTTATAAATAACATACAACAAAGTAAAGAACAAACTACTTCATTTGAGACTTATAGTCCATATATGTTTTCCCTATTAACTGTACCTCCTTACTAATCGTATTTTTAAGTATTGCCTTGGTTATGTTTTGTGCATCAATTTTAATCTGTTTCGTTTCTGTATGATTCTCATATTCAAACTTGATTTCTTTAATCTTGATATTTCCGCAATCTGTTTTTATATAAGCATCGTCAAATGGAAATACATAGTCTTTATTTTGTTCGCAATTTTCAGGTAATTCTTCTTCTAATTTATGTATGTCTGCAATAATCTCATCTTTTGCATTTCTAATCTTATTTTCTCTAGTTGTTAAAGGAATATGGGTTGCATTAATCCATTTGTTGCTACTAGGCGAAAAACTCAAACAGTCCAGTCGTTTTTTATATAATTGGATATTAAAATCATGTGCTTTAGCCCAATCTTCATCAACCTGAAAAAGTCTATGTCTAACAGAACTATCAATAGTTAATGTGGTTTCAGCAATAATAGCCTCTCCCTCTTCTGGTTCTCTTAATTCCATTAAATCAATTCCGTAATGCTCACCAAACTTCTTTGCACCTTCCTGATAACCCTTCCTGGTAACCATTATGCCTTTGACATCTTCCAAGTCATAAAGAACGCCAAAAAAATCTCTCACTTTACCAATAGATACTGTGTGGTTATAATTCTTACATTCTATTGCAATCTTAAATGTGGTATTATCATATTGATACTCCCAGTACACATCTATTTGATGCTTCTGACCTGACTTTCCAGTCAATTTCACATTATGCTTAACATCTATATTCTTTACATACAAATTCTTCAAAATTTCATTATAAATCTCTTGAGTAAATTTCTCATATTCAATATTATCATTCATAAAAATCAATTTTAAGATTGTCCATACTTCAAAAGTACACAATTTATCTTAATCAATATTGTTGAAATACACAATTAGTAAAAATAGAATTTGAAAATTACATTGTATATGATTTATTGGCTAAAACAACATTTTCTTGTATGACTAGCAATATTCTTTCTAAACTAGAAATGAATTTGCGAGAAAAACATTAGTTTTGTACATTATAATCATGGCATTATGGAAAATAAAGATTTGAATCGATTAAAAGTGGTGCTTGCAGAAAAGAAACGGACAAATAAGTGGCTTGCTGAAAAACTCGGCAAAGATCCAGCTACCGTCTCAAAATGGTGTACTAATTCTGCTCAACCTAACTTGGAGAATCTCATGGAGATTGCCAAATGTTTAGAAGTGGATGTTAATGAACTTCTAAGAATGAAATAATTGGTTTAAGATAACCAAGCAGATGGACTAACATGGATAAGTAATAATCTATCCGAATTCAAAATAACATAGTACTTTCACTAATTTCAACAGAAAAGATATAACCAATATGGCTGAAGATATTAAAGATGAGATAGTTCTGAATGATGATGAACTAATCTGTGTCCTAACTGGCAATAAGAAAAAAGCAAACACAAAGGAACTGATGCTTCAATCAATAATTCTTCAAATGAATGAGGAATATGGATTTGAGATGTCTGACATGAAGCGTGATTATACGTTTTCTTTTCAAGACGAAGAAGATAAGCGAAAACGTGTCTCTGTCGATCTCGCCATATTCCGTGCAGGTGCAGCCAAAGAGCCTGAAAACCTTGAACGCATTTGCATTGTTTGTGATTCAAAAGTTAAAGCAGCAGACCTTAAAAAAGGTGTTGAAGGCACATTGAATTATGCGCTTCGTGCATCATCTTGTGATTTTGGTCTGTGGACCAATAGTAACGAGCTTCACTTCAGCCAAAGGATAGAGGATGCTATTGGCAATGAAAAAATTGTAGATATTGCAGATTTTCCAGGTGTTGATGAATCTATCGAAGACATGGAGCGTAAAGGTGATCGCTCTCAACCTCGTAAGCCAACAAACGATTCATTAATCAGAACATTCAAACGTTGCCATGATTATATTTACGGAAATGAGGGACGAAAGAAGGATGCTTTTTGGGAACTTCTTAATCTCATCTTTTGCAAGATTTATGACGAAAAGCGAAGATACTTATGTGCTGAACGTAATGAATCATATCATCGTCAATTCTGGGTTGGCGTAAAGGAGCGAAATACGCCTGAGGGGCAAAAAGCAGTAGCAAAACGTATAAAGTCTATTTTTGAACAATTAAAGACAGATGCGATATTTAAAGAAGTATTCGCTGGAAACGAACAGATTTCCTTATCAGACTATGGAGTCGCTTATGTTGCTTCCGAAATTGCAAAATACTCTTTTTTAGATGCAACTGTTGATGTTAAGGGTACTGCGTATGAGACAATTGTCAGCAACACGCTAAAGCAAGAAGCCGGACAGTTTTTTACACCAAGAAATGTAATTAAGTGTATGGTAGAAATGCTTAACCCCACGATTAACTCCCGTGTATTAGACCCTGCATGCGGATCTGGAGGCTTCATTGTTATGGTTCTTGACCATGTTCGCAAACAGATAACCAAGAACATATTTTCAGAGTTGGAAGGTGCATTACTTGAAGCAAAGGCTAATTCTGATGCGGTAAATGTAAAAGTGAAAGAATATGCAGAAAACATGATTTTCGGCTTCGATTTTGATCCCGATTTAAAAAAGGCTGCAAAAATGAATATGGTAATGGCAGGTGATGGGCATTCAAATATTTATAATATTAATTCATTGGAATATCCTAATGGCACTTTACCAGATGTGGATAAGGTCAGTGAATCTGTTGCAAATAGTGTAAAACATAAAGGAGACATAGATGAATGTGACAGTGCTTACTCTTTGGATAATGCAATGGGTAAATTTGATTGCATATTCACAAATCCTCCTTTTGGATCTAAAGTTGAAGTTGCTTCTACAATTTCTGTGCGTTACGAACTAAAATCTTTCACTGCACCTGAAGTCTTATTTATTGAACAATGCTATAATTTTCTGAAACCAGGGGGAAAAATGGGAATCGTATTACCAGATGGAATACTTGGTAATCCAAATACAGAACCTGTCCGTAAATGGATATTAGAACATTTCAAGCTACTTGCCAGCATCGACTTGCCGGTAGAGACATTCCTTCCACAAGTGGGAGTGCAAGCCTCGTTACTTTTCCTTCAGAAGAAAACAGCATTGGAACGCTTGGTTGATCCAAACAGTGAAATGTATGACGTGTTTATGGCAATTGCAGAAAAGGTTGGGAAAGACCGTAGAGGCAATGTCATTTATGAACGAGACGATGATGGTGCAGAACTCCTTTTTGTAGAAAAGAAAGAATGGGCCAGTTATAATCATAATGGAGAACTTATCGCGCGTCACCGTACAGAACGTGTAAAACATGTTGACGATGATCTGCCTAAGATAAGTACTGCATATAAAAAAATCTTGGAGGGAAACTTATGAAAATAAGACTTGTACAATACCGAGATATTATAGACTGTATGCGATTTGATGGAAGTTATCATAATGCAGATGTAAATGTGTATGATAGTGTTATAAGAAAACATTCGCAACATCAGCTTTCACACTTTTGCTCAGAAATATTTTCAACAGGACGAAACAAAAGAACTTATACAACACCAGACTTCGGATATCCATACCTAAGTAATTCAGATGTAATAGCGGCTGATCCTTTTATGTCTTGCAAATATTGCTCACGAAAGTATGATTTTGACGATAAAGCTGTACTTAGAGAAGGAATGATTCTAACAGGCCGTGTAGGTGCTATCGGACAAACATCTTTAGTTCCATCATATTTTGAAAAAGCAAAAGCAATGGGATCTGATAATATAATTAGAATTGTCATCAAACCAGAATATAGAAAAGGATTTATATATGCTTATCTTTCTTCTAAAATAGGACGACTTTCTTTTTGGAAATATGCGACTGGAGGGGTTCAACCATTTATTACAGAAACAATGGTTGGTCTATTACCTATTCCCCAATTTTCCCAAGCTTTCCAAAAAGAGATTGATAATTTAATTCAAAAATCGATAACGTTGAGAGAAAACGCATTCAATAAGTTAAAAGAAACTCAAAATCTGATCTTGAGTGAACTGAGTGTAAATATATCAAAACGAAATTTTGGGAAAGTCTCTATTTCTGACATTCTACAGTCTCATAATAGTCGATTTGAGGCCAATTTCCATATATCTGAAGGTGCAGATATAGAAAGATATTTATGGTTACATTATAAATGTAAGCCTCTGGGAAATCTATGCACTAGCATATCAAGGCCAAACATTTTCAAAAGATATTATGTAAATCATGGTATTACCTTTTTAGGTGGAGCGGACATATTTTTGGCTACACCCAATAGCGATAAACAGTTATCAAAAAAGAAAACAGAGAATATAAATAATTTATTAATCGAAGAGGGAACTATTTTACTTCCACGGTCTGGCTCTATTGGCAATGTGGCATGGGCACATGCTGGACATGCTCAGAAGCTGGCTTCTGAGGATGTCATTCGGTTAAAACCGAATGACATCCTCAAAGGGGGGTACATCTTTGCTTTTTTATCGACATCAATAGGATGCTCTTTGATTCAAAAACATATTTTCGGTTCGGTTATTCAGCATGTTGAGGCACCTCATCTAAGCTTAATACCAATACCTGTTTTAGATGATAAAATTATTTCACGCGCTCATGACAATGTGATAATATATAGTAAAAATATGGGTGAAGCAATTAAGAAAGAATCTCAAGCGATATCTCTTGTTGAACAAGAAATAGAAAGTTGGAATCAAAAATAAAAGAAGAACTTAAAGTATAGATAAATATGGCAAAAATATATATACCCAAATTTTCTGGAGGTCCTGTCAATGCAGGAGAAGAAAGACTCCTTAAGTTCTTGGAGCTAAAACTACCAGATAATTTCTATCTGGTTCCAAATGGAGAATATCCGAGTATGAATGCACAGGGTGCAGTTCAATATTGGGAATATGACTGTATAGTCATAGCTCCTCATGCTATCTATGCCATAGAGAATAAAGACTATAAAGGACGAATAGAAGCAAATGATACTTCATGGTTTATAAATGATACAGAGAAACCAAATCCGATAAAATCAGCTACATTCAAAAGCAAATTATTAGCCAGCTATCTAAAAAAGAAAGATCATCGCTTTGGTTTGGCTTGGGTGGATGCTATTGTAACCCTTAGTTCTCTTGGACAAAACAAATCAGGTTTTGAAAGCGGCTCGTATTGCGATAACAAAACATTCCTCTTGAATGACGAACTTGTGGACTATCTGATGGATTATGACCGCCTTCATAAGTCTGCAAATGCTATCAGCCATCTTCAATTACCTATTATGGAATATCTTGTCGGTAGCAGTGAGTCCAAGAAGAAGAAAAAGACAGAGATTTGCAATTATATCATTGATGAAATATTAGAAGCAAATGACGATTATGTGGAGTATTTGTGTCATAGCAAGTTCTTCCAGGATAAAAAGCATAAGGTACGTGATTATGCTCTTGATAAAGAGGGACTGTCGCCTATGCAACTTGATCGGCATAATAAATTAGTGCATAATGCAGAAATGAGTGAAGAACTACTGCCAGCTTCTCCTCTTATCATCAAAAGTCGTTGCCAGACCAGTGAAGATGGGAATCATTATTACGTCATTACCGATTATCTGGAAGAGCATTCTTTACGCAGTGCTATGCAAAGGAATACTTTCACGGATAAAGATAAAATTATGATTATTCTCGATTTAGGTAAAGCGCTTGCATTGGCTCACGAGAATAATGTCATTCATCGTAATGTATGTCCTGAAAATATTTTCATTCAGGTTGATAGGCATGCAGCTTTAGCAAATTTCGGCTTATCTTATAATGTGCTGCATGAGCCGGATAAACAGAATATATCATTGAGTATGGATGCGTTTGATCGCGATCCATATACATCAGAGGATGTAATAATAGGCGATTATTCTCCGACTTCAGACGTTTACTCTTTTGGAGTGATTGTATATGAACTCATGGTTGGAGAATTGCCATTCTCAAATTACTTACAACTTAAAGCAAAGGGCGGTTCGTTGACAGAAAACATGATGCCAAGTAAACGTAACCCCAATGTTGATCCCTGGGTTGATGTTGTTTGCAGCAGAATTATAGTAGAAGATGCAAGCAAGCGATGGTCAAATATTGAAGAAATCTGTAATTATATCTTTAAAGAAGCTATCGAGAAGAAATACGGTCAACAGGAAAAACATCCCGAAGCTAAAGATTGGAGCGAACTGAAGAATGGAGACATGATAACTCCAGAAATATCTTTGTATAAGGAATTGGGTGAAGGTGGATTTTCAAAGGTCTTTCAGGCTATCCATACCCTTCAGCCAGGAGCTATGTTTGCCGTCAAAATATTCAAGGAAGGAGTTAGCCCTCAATCTACAATAGATGAGTTTAACGCCCTGAAGGATGTTAGTCATCCGAACATAGTCCGTTTCAAATATAATGGGACAACCTATGGAGGATTGTTTTACACCTTGATGGAGTTCATCAATGGTAAGGATATAAGAGAATATTGTATTGGAGATAAATATTTTACACTGCCAATAATATATAAGTTCATTCATGAGATGACTTCTGCTCTGACATATCTTCACGCCAAAAAACTCAGACATCGTGATATAAAGCCAGAGAATATTATTTTTGAGAAAAGTGGAAAGTTCGTCTTGATAGATTTCAACATTGCTACAAGTAATGTTCATGATCTTGACAAGGTTGGAACTTGGCCGTATTTGGCGCCTGATTTAATGAATGGTCAAACCATGCAATGGGAAGACAGTGCCGATACATTTGCATTAGGTATAACATTATATGAATTGTTGACACATAGTTATCCTTGGCCTGGCAAAAGAATACCAGTCTTAGACAAAAAACCGACAGATATTATTTCGCTAAATTCTTTAATAAGTCCAGATTTTGGAGCATTTGTCATGAAGGCTATCAATACGCACCATGAAAACCGCTTCAAAACGGCAAAAGAAATGTTGGAGGCTGTAGAGGCTATTGGTGAATCGGGAATAGCTAAGAAAACAGAAGTTTCTGTTCTCAACTATAATGGACAAGAATTGCAAATCGTAGATTATATCAATAGCCTTTATAGTCAGAGTCAAGGAGGCAATGCAGGAACACGGGCTGGATGGAAAGGTAATAATATACTAGACAAAGAAACATACACAAAGACAAAGTTAGATACCGAACTGCTTTCTGCAATCAAAGAAGGTAAATATCGTCTTTTAATTATCACAGGCAATGCAGGAGACGGTAAAACAGCATTTATTCGCCAAGTAGAACAAAGTAGTAGTGAGATTGAGTACTTTGACGATACTCATAATGGAGCACGTATTCGTTTGAACGGTATTGTATATCAGACTAATTATGATGGTTCTCAGGATGAAATCAATATGAAGAACAGTGATGTTCTTGTTGATTTCTTCAAACCATTTGAGGGGTTAAAAAGCAATTTCAATCAAGCACCTGAAGGTCGTATTATTGCTATCAATGAAGGTAGATTGATGGATTTTCTTGAAGGATCTCCTGAACATAAATACCTCTATGATGCCATTGATGAATATTTTTATAAAGGTGGAATTGCCAAACTTCCTGATGGCGTAATGATCATAAACTTGAATCTTCGTTCTGTAACTGCTAAAGATAATAATGGAGATTCATTACTGCGTAAACAAATCAAAGCTTTGACATCCCCTCATCTGTGGAGTAAATGTAAAACTTGTCCATTAGCGAACAAATGTTTTATCAACTTCAATGTCTGTTCTTTTAATGATTCAGCTGTCGGAAATGAAATTATTACTCGTCTTGAATGGATTGTAAGAACTATCGTCTATAAACGAGAAGTTCACATTACAATGCGTGATTTACGTTCAATGATAGCATGGATGCTGACCCGCGACTACACATGTGAGTTAATACCAGTGCTCGTTCAAAGAGAAGAAGATATAAAGTCTAAACTTGAAGATGCCTCAGATGAATCAGAAAAGGCAATGTTGCAACATGAATACGAACGGATGCGTCTTGAAGAATGGCTTAGGTTGTATTTTAATATCACGGCTCCCGAAAATGCTTTATTCCCTAATTTACGTTCTGAGGATAGAATCATAAAATTATTACGTGAAACGGATATTGCAAATGTCGCAATCCCAGATAAGGATAGAGATTTATACTATCGAGACAAAAACGAGCTGGATTATTTGGCATTTGCTTCTCGTTCTACGACTTCTTTATTGGATGAATTTAATTCATTGCTAACAATAAAACCAAGTTACGATATGTCTCCTAAAGAGATAGAGTTCCTAAAGATTCGCCATCAAACGTTTATTCGCCATCAATACTTTGAGGGTAAGGTCAATTATATGCAGCGTATGCCATACCAATCTATCAAAGATTTTTATAATATTCTTAATAGTAATGATACTAACTGGCTGGCTGAGAAAAAACGTTTGGCTTATGCCATCTCATGCAGTGAAGGTTGCTGGAATCCAAAAATCTCATCTCGGCATTTACTCCTTTCTTCTTCAAGAGTAAATGATCCAAGTGGAAAAAGCTATCGAAGATTCGCTCTTGAAGACTTTGACTTGATGGTAGATACAAATGAACGTTTAACAGAGTTCCTTGAACACGAACACGACCATTTTGTATTCAGGTACAAAAAGAATCATTCTGTTCAGCTTACGGTGTCGCTTGACCTGTATGAAATGTTGTATTACATCAAAAATGGATTCAGCCCTTCAATAAGCGATCTTAGAGGACGTTTTATAGAGTTACAGGTATTTAAAAACCTGCTTGCAAGTGAAACCTATACAGAGGTTATCGTAACCAACAATGAAAAGTCTTATTACAAGATTTCTCTTGAAAGAAAAACTATGCAACTGATAGTAGAACCTTTAAATGATGAGGAGGAATAAGCCATGCAGATGCCAATAATAGACAAAGAAGAAAAAGCTTTTCGCGACCCATATATCTTTGCATCAGATGTAAAAGCAATTACACTTGACAATGTTCTAGTGAATCTATTTATGCTCATGCGTAATAATGGAGCACGTATCAAACTCATGTTAAAGTCTGGAATATTTCATGATATTAAATCATTAAAGAAGTATTTTCAAATTTTAGAAGAAAATCATGATGTAATCGGTTACTCAGATAATCCTGAAGCGATAGAAAGCTGGCTTAGAAGTAGCCTTGTAAATATGGTATTTCGTGGCAAAGCGAAAGAGAATGTTGCGTCTATGCGTCCTCTTCATTTGGAAAGCTACAGAATACGAAATCAACGGCATACACGTGATTATAATTCTGCCGACCAATTATTTATCATGCTAAGCCAGCGTCCAGAAGTTATGAAAGCTCTGAAAAACTATCTTTCAATAGGTTGGGACAATGCCAGCCGAAGATTAGTCGATAGTTCGACGTTGGATGTTGATACTGCTGGGATTCTTCATTTAATTAAATTGGTTGATATAGATACAAAAGCATCATCATCTCAAATAGTTATTAAACCGTTGCTGGAAAAACAGGCAAATCTCTTCTGTGATGATATAATGCGTCTTTTGGCGTATCAACATAGTATTCCTCGCTCTGTATTTATTGACTATTTGCGTATATTAGTTGGATTCCATCTGTCATTATATTTTCAAAAACTCATATACCTATTGCCCAAAATGGTTAAGGAAGGCACGGTTGAAGTCGAGGACGATTGGAATCAAGTGGTAGATTTAACAGATAAACTTGAAAGTAACATTGCTCCTATAGCTTGTTCAGATATGGATAAGACATTAAATGGATTGATTGATTATATTCGAGCCTCTTATTCCATAAGAGTAATGCGTAGGCTTGAGACTCCAAATGCTTCTGTAGCTAAAGCTCTTTCAATGATAAAGAATCCAACTGTTGAAATCAATGCTGATATAAATGCAAATTTGCGTGCCATTTACAATAAATATTACGCTAATGCAAAAACAGCAGAGGAACAGCAGGAAGCAGAACAAAATGTAAAGGATTTACAGGATTATCTTCAGTTTGAGGAAACACCTCTTGATAAATATGTGCAATGTTTAATGAAAGTAGGTGCTGCATACCAATTAAAGTTTTCTCGCGACTTCATTGATAAAGCATCAATGAAGAATGAAGCATCTGCTTTAATTATTGATGGAAGGAGTCGCAAACACACAAGACGTGGAGCTATTGGATCGAAATTATTAGAAGTACTGGTGCAATTATTAGTTCTCGAACAAACACCTTCTGGAGAAATAGGCTCACGACCACTCAGTATTCGCCAGCTTGCAAAAGAAATACGAGACAGATATGGCTTGATAATTGACGGCACCGATGAACCTCGGTTTAAGGATGCTGATATTAAGACACATCTGGCGTTCAAAGAAAACATGAATGCGCTCAAAAACAAATTGCGCCAAATTGGTTTCTATACTGATTTGAGTGATGCTTCTTCTTTGCAGAAGATTCGTCCGAGGTATAAATTCAACCATTAATAAAAGAAACAATGAATATAATAAAAGCATATTACGACCATATTCTTGACATATTCATGGAAGTATATGGCAAAAGCATAGAGTCTGCACAACCTGGTAATTGTATGAAAGTCACAAGCCTTTCATTAGACATACTACATGACTTGTATGCCCGCTTGTCTCTGCTTAACACAAAGACTCTATTTTATATACTCACAGAAAATCCAGACATGACAGGTTCAGAGTATATAACACCTACAAAGTTGATTGAGCTCCGAAATGATTTAACAAAATCAATTCTGGTGCTTATACCTGTCAATAGCTCAACTTCTGCTGAGGATTCCTATGGTAATGCTACTTTTAGGGAGCTAAGCATTTCTAATTTTGATGAAATACTATATCAAAAGCTTGAAACACAATTATCTGGGAAACAAGCTATAAAGGATACATTGAATTACGTAGGGAAAGCTCTTGACTGTACACTTCAAGATAAGATTAAATATCTGCTTTATGTTATCTTAAATGGAGGAACAGATGAAGCTATTGGAAACGGTTTATATTTGCTAAACTTACTTCCTGACTCCTCATTAGTTTCAAAGAAAGAATATATTCCTCAATTCCTTGTTAAAAATGACGAATGTATTTCTGTAATGGCTGATTATTCAATGGGTATTGCAGATAGAATTAGTACAATTCCTGTAAAACCGGGCACAATTCAACAAAATGTAGCAAAATTTTTACGTGAGAATAACTCACTAATTAGCAGAAAAGACTTATGTGCGCAAGTTTTGGAGAAGTATCCTCAATTGAATTTTTCCAATTGGTATAGCTATCTAAAGAACATAACTGAATTAGGTGTACTACATGTAACAAAAGTTGAATTAGGTGGTAAAGTCTTTCGTCTTGACGGTGAAGATATAAAACTTAAGATGGAACCGAGTAAAGGAGCCAAAGTCAAGCTACGAATCTACTTTTCACCCAAGCCCAGTGCTTATACAGAACTGAAAAAAGTAAAGATTGCCATCATGAATGGTGATGGTTTCTATAAAGAGACTGATGTAGTAACTAAAAAAATATCTGAAAACAACAAGGATTATCGTGACATAACATTTTCGCTGAATAACGCCTTTGAGAACGGAACATATTTTTTCCATGTATATGCAGAAAACAATGATGGTACTGAGTTAAATGTATCAGATGTATTTAGGGATGAAGCTATTCAAAATGAATGGGAAAAGATTAAAGCAACCGGTAATATAAGTAAAGAAGAGTTTCAACAGCAAACCAGACGTTTGCTGACCTCAGACAGTGACACGTTCTTTTTGCAAGTCGTAAACGCTACGGATGAGCCGGAGGAAACAGGAACTCGTATGAAGATAAACAATGTCCTTCAAGCGTATTTCCGCTATCGTATAGAACTCAATCGAAAAGGACAGGAACTTACTATTCCTCAAAGGCAAGCAATAAACGACAAATCTGGGAAAACATCTGACGATGAATATAAGAGTTGGCAGTTTGCAACACATATAAAAACTTTTCAATTACGATATGATACAAACAACAATTATCAGATTCCACTTTCAATCAAGCTTCTTGAATTGGAAGAGACGATTCTAAAAAACAGCAAAAAGCTGGGCTATATTGATGCTATAATATCAGATAACTATACAGATGAGGCTCTCAAATCAATAATTCCGCGAGAAATAGATGATTTACAAATACCTCAATCTCTTATTGAGAAAAGAGTGTCTTTATTTGAAAGCATTCTAAAATCAGCACCAGATAGGACTGGAGTAATTGAGACTTACGAAGTATTTAACCACATCGGTGACATAAAGGAGTATATTCATGAGTATCATGTATGGCTAAAATCTCTTGATGAAAAGAATATGAGTCAGTCATTAGCTGTTCTCATACAAAGTATTGATACGGTTTCTCTTCAAATAGAGATGCCAGATGACAGAATTGCTCATGCCAAACTGCTAACACCTCTACATCCTATCAGACTGGGATGGTTAGTCAATATATATGAGCAATATGAAGAATGGGAGGCCAAAACAGCAGAAGATTCTCGCTACAGAAAGCCTGATGTTTGGTATAAGAAATTGGACAACTTGTTCTATGGAGATTTACTTCAGGATGTTGCTCCATTAGTTATGCGCGACATTCATAATGAAGACTATCTCCAATATGTTGGTGAACTCTGTTTTAGCTGGGGATTCTATGTTAATCCTCAGCAGTCTGGTGATGACACCTTTTCAACAGGATTTCGCCAGCTAAAAGCATATGTGTCCCAATTACTTAATATCGGCGTTCAGTATCGTATAGATTCTGATGTAAACAAGCAGATGGTTTACCGTCTGATTTGGAAATATATAACACAGCATCCTTACACAAACAAACTTATTATAAATATATTCAATGCCGGCGATGCAGCTGTTTTCGCTGACAACCTCGTCATGCTTGAACGTGATACCGCAAATACACCTTTTGATATTCATTACGAAATCAGAATGTTTTGCGACGATAAGCGCTTTCCTCAAGGAGAAGCATTAAGAGACTTATTAAATCCGGATACCCAAGTATCAGAAGAAGCCGAGAATTTTTCTCAAGCAGATGACAATAGGTTATTTCCCAAATTGCGTTTTTCTGTCAATAGCGTAGATGAATTTACCAATGACCCTAATAAATATCCTGCACATCTTTCTTTCTTGGTAAATCCATTTCCAACTAAAGCGTCGCTTAAACGTTCAAATACACGGCAACAGTCATTTTTCTTAAATGGCGTTATCACCCGTCCGATAATTCAAGTAGAAAAAGCAGAAAAGGGTTATATGTGGCATAGATATATATCTGAAGCACCATTAGCAAATCCTGTATCAAATTTTTCTAATGAAACTCAGGAACTGTTTTCAACTCTTCAGTGGATAATTGCAAACTCTATGACTACAGATCATGAAGTATCTGTACCATCGCTTACGCTAAGTATCAAAGATAAAAACTCCATCCTACTGTCATATGTGCATGATATTAGCGATTGGGTAATAACTTTTGATAAAAACATGGGGCCGGAATTCTATGATATTCCATGTAAAGAAGGTGAAACTCCATATCTTTTAGACTATCTTCCGGGTGTAGAATTAAACGGTATATCATCATTCCTGACTTGCAGACCGACATCAGAAATAGAAGGATTATTAGTACCTCATTTTAAGAGCTTTGGCATTAATCTGAGTGATAAAGAATCATTTTTTGAACTTTTAGCTGATATTCGTTCTGTTTCAAGTAGCATGATAATGCAATTTGGAAGCACTAGGAATAAAGCTTTTGAAGTATTGGGTACAACTTTGATGAAACGAATGCTACGGAAAAAAGGACTTGTTTCTGATTCATTTATAATTCCTATAGACCTTCACCAGGAGTTGTTCCGAGATATGGATGCAGAATCACACGAGCGTGCTGATAACCTATTAGTTGATTTTCATACAAATAAGAGAGAGATTGTTTTCACAGTAATTGAAATCAAATGTCGTCAAAACTTATCTGATGATGAGCTTTTAGCATTACAGGAAAAAATGCGTCATCAAATAGACAACACTATTTTAGCTCTCAGAAAACATTTTGATATTGATTTTCAAACTCCAGATCGGCTTGACCGGGAATTGATGACACTTGAATTGCAGTCTTTACTTATGTTTTATTCAAAACGTGCAGCAAGGTATCTGTATCTCAATGAAGAAACAGTAGATGAATATGAGAAGTTCATCCTTTCTTTAATTCAAGGGAATTATACAATCAGATTCAAGAGGCTCGGATTAATATATCAATTCGGTAGTACTGAGTATCAAAGGAAAGATGACATGAACGGGATTTTATACTATATCATGGGCAAGCCAATGATTGAACGTATTCTCGACAAAGACATGTCTGTCAAGACAATTGATTTGGAAATGATGAATGCTGATGACGATTTCCGCACTGCCTTTGAGAAATCTGATCGATTGATGCGCGAAGAATCCTTTAAATTAAGCCACAACGATGAAGAGTTACCATCTAAAGAGATAGATAATGTAGAGTTTTTTGAGGAATCACGAGGAAATATTATTGATTCTTCAGAATATGAGAAAGTAAAGGATAAGCCTAATTCCGAAGAAAATCCAGTTAACGAAAATCTTTCAGATTTAGAAGAAACGAACTCTGATAGTAACGAAAAAGAACAAGGCAATAATACCAAAACAAATCCAAAACAAGAAGAGATAACTGATAATAAGGCACCAGACTACGATATTCTCATCGGAAAGACTAGTGGAAGTGAACAATATGGTATTCTTGGTGAAAGTATCAATGGCCATAAGAAAATTGCTATTGATCTGAGTGAGACGAATACGATAAGTCTTTTCGGCGTTCAAGGTGGAGGTAAAAGCTATACAATCGGAACCATCACGGAGATGACCCTAAAGCAGTTCCCCAACATAAATCTTTTGCCTGCCCCTATGGCCAGTGTCATCTTCCACTACAGCGAAAGCATGGATTATGCGCCAGAATTTACCTCGATGATTTATCCAAATGACGAGGTTAGTCAGTTGAAGAAGCTTAAAGATATTTATGGAGCGGAGCCTGATAACATTAATGATGTCATCATGCTTTGTCCTGTTGACAAATTGGAAGAAAGGCAGGAAGAGTATCCTTCAATAGAAATTCATCCAATAGCATTCCACTCTACAGACTTAAATGTTCAAGATTGGATGTTCCTATTGAAAGCTGTTGGAAATGAGTCCACTTATATAAATCAGCTTCGTGCTATAATGAGAGCGAACAGAAAAAATCTCAACCTTAATAGCTTAAAGCAAAGTGTTGATGCGTCGCCATTGCTTTCGGCTTCACAAAAAGCACTGGCACAACAACGTTTATCGTTTGCTGAAGAATATATTGATGATAGTCGGAAATTGGGTTCTTTACTCCGTCCTGGTCGCTTGATTATTGTGGATTTGAGAGATGAGTTTATTGACAAAGATGACGCCCTTGGCCTTTTCGTGATAATGTTGAATATATTTGCTGGTGTTAAAGAATATCAAGGTACCAGATTCAATAAATTCATTGTTTTTGATGAAGCCCATAAGTATATGGATAACAAGGACTTGACAAGTACTATTGTTACTGCTATACGAGAAATGAGACATAAAGGAGTGTCAATGATGATAGCAAGTCAAGATCCAATGAGCTTACCAACAGAAATAATTGAACTTTCGTCGATAATGCTGATGCATAAGTTCAATAGCCCCCAATGGGTTAAACATGTACAAAAATCCATAACCCAACTACAAACATTATCATCTTCAGATATGGCTACATTAATGCCAGGAGAAGCTTATTTATGGGCAACTAAATCTACCGACAAAGGAGTTACGAGCCGTCCTATGAAAATAAGTACAAGGCCGAGAGTAACTAAGCATGGAGGTGATACAATTAAAGCAGTGTAATGAAAGTAATTAAATATAGTAACATAGGATGCCGTGAAATAAATCAAGACTATCTCGCATCATCGTCGTTTGATCAAGACAAGAGTATTTATCTTGTAGCGGACGGCATAGGTGGTTATGACTGCGGAGAGATTGCCTCAAAAATTGTATGTGATAGTTATATTCACGGATTAATCAACAATCTTTCTATAGATGAAGCAACTAAAGAAGCCTCAAGAAACATTCAAGTAGAATGTCAGAACTTAGGTATTTCAAAGATGGGAAGTACTGTGGCTGCTGTATTCTTGAATGGTTTACAAGCTTCAATTTTTTGGGCAGGTGATTCAAGAGTTTATGTCTTTAGAGATAAACGTCTTTTGTACCAAACAGAAGATCACTCTCTATTGAATGAACTAAGCCACGTAAGAGAACTTACTTTTGACGATAAAAAACGATACAAGCATATAATAACACGTTCTATCATGGGCAATGCTGATGACAAGGTTGATCATGATAGCCTCGATTTATGCTTAGGAGACGAAATTCTAATATGTACGGATGGTATGTATAATGATTGTCCTATTGATTATTTAATAGAATCAATTCGTACGAATAATCTTGACATAGAGAAACAAAATAATAGTTTCATGGATAATCATTCATTTATATATATATTGTTATGAGAATTGAATGTGACAAAGTCTTAACCATAGATGATTTTGATGAATTGTATTCTACATGGCATGGTCGAACATTGACTGTTATGGGAGAATACATAAAAATTAGTCAAGCAGGAATACCTTCGCGCTATTTTGACACAATATATTTGTTCGAGAGCACAGGAATTATGATTGGCTTCAAGTATGTTAGTGCCTTACCTGAATGCTATGTCTCAACCCAAGACGGATTTGAGTCTGATTGTTATGTCGATGCAGCACTATACTTATATCAAGACAAAGGAAAGACATTCGCCGTTGTAAAACGTAGTTACAGGAACGTTGATCTTCGTAAGCAAGTTATTGGGTTAACAATAATCGACACAAGCAATTTGATGCCTCTTGATAAAAGATATACATGGCCAATGTGGGATAGTATTGAGTCAATACACAATGGCGCAGTCCTTATAAAAAAGGAGAATGCTCTTATGGACTAGCAAGCATTGATAAATTTCCGACTTGCAATCTTGTGAGAAATGCTTTTTTAATAAAACAAGATGACTATGAAGGAAACATTTATCTTATTTACAGTTCAAGTAAAGCTATAGATATGAAGCGAATAGATTTTACAAATAAATTAGCTAAAATCAAGTAGATATTATGATTCTAAATAGTCTGATAATTGATGCGATTAAGAAAAAGTCAGAACTATGTTTTGATAAGGCAAAAGACTATAATATCTTATGCGATAAAATATTTTCATCAACAAATAGAACCATTGGCGTTAATACCATTAAGCGGTTGATGGGATATATACTAGATGACCGAAAAACGAATGAATATACATTAAATACTATTGCAATGTATATGGGGTTTCAGTGTTGGAATGACATGTATGGTGCCTTTCGTTTAGATAGTGAGTGGAATTATTCTGATGATACAGTATATGTTCAAGATTTACATTTAGGCTCTACTATCAAGATTAAGTACTTGAATCGCACGATTATATTTCAAGTTATCATATTTAAAGGGATTCAAGCACTTAAAGTAATTGAAGCAACCAATAGTAGTTTGAAAGCAGATGACATTCTATTTGTAGAACATTTAAGAAAAGGAGAAATACTCGAATCTAAAGTCGTTTATAGAGGAGACAAAATAGGTAATTATCGCACTAATGGTGAAATTTTGGAAATGAAAATAATCAAAGTGTAAGCAGTAAGAATAAAAAATTAATTTATGAAAGATACGTTGAAAGTAATACAAGTAGTGGTTGGCGATATCATACATTTCAATGTCGATGATATAGTTAATGCACCCAACAATAGTTTGTTGAGAGAAATGGAGGTTGATGGTGCGATTTGCAGAACAGTTGAAAAAGATTTACTGAAGTAATATCGGACGCTTGGCGGCTATTCTACAGGAGAAAGTAAAATAACTGAAACCTACAAATTTTTATGCAAAAAGATTATACATACTAAACTAATGGCTTGTATTTCGTTTCTGAAAAGAAAGATATATGGAAGATCATTCACTTATCGCTATAACTTCCTTAAAGAATACATTATATACTACACTTATATATTTTATGGAGAGAATTTAGATCTATATTCGACAGGATCCTATGGTTTGAATGAGCTTCCGGGAATTAGAGTGAGGGCTATTTTACAAGAAGCATTGAAAATACATTACGACAACATTCGTTTTTTGTAATACCTTCAAATATTTGTAAATTAATATTAGTAATATAAGATAACCATTATGATACAAGATAAAGATACCAATTTTGTTTACATAGCAAATAAACTTAGTCAATGGAAAGGCTATAGTGCATTTTGCAAAGAATTAATATCGATTTTTGATGAGTTGAAAATTCCTTATGGAAGAATTTATGATGCAAAAGATATTTGGACGAGGGATTTCATGCCTATACAGCTTGAAGAAAATGTTTTCTTGAAATACCAATATGCTCCAGATTACCTAGTCAAGATTGAAAAGAGAAAATCATACATCACAGATTGTACAGAAGCGTGTCTAAAATTAGGCGTACAATATAGAGAGACAGATATAGTAATTGATGGAGGCAATGTTGTACTCTGTGGTGATAATGTGGTTATGACCGATAAAGTTTTTACAGAAAACAACAGGGATAAATATGATGTTGACTTTCTCAAACAGTTAGAAGACACTTTCGGACATAAAGTGATTATTATCCCATGGCACGCTACTGGTACATTAGAAGATGAAGAAGCTGATGTTTATGGACATGCTGATGGGTTTATAAAATATTGTGGTGCAAATCGTATTCTCATGGGTAATCATCGTGATTCTGAAGAAGATGAAGCTATTAAGATTCGTCAAATACTTGAAGAAAACGGTTATGCGGTAACAGAAATGTTATTTACAGTACAAAAACCTAGATACGACCTGAATTGGGCATATATCAATTTCCTTCAAGTCGGTAATAATATTATTTTACCGAAGTTTGGCATCAATGAGGATGAACAAGCAAAACGGTTTGGCCAAATAGCATTTCCCTATTGTCGAATACGGCAAATAGACTGTAATGTCATTGCAAAAGATGGAGGTGCGTTGCATTGCATAACATGGAATATAAAGAAATCATAGACAATAAACGGATAAAGTATTATTTACCAGAATATTTTATAGTGCCATTTAAGCACAAAAATTATCTTTCGTCCTTTTATAAATAAAGTAGCTCGCCATAAACAGTCTTCATTTATGACGGGCTATCGGTTATATCATTTATTGTATCGAAGAGATTTAATACAATTTTGACAGTGTCTTGGACAAGCTAATAATTGGAATGGCTGTCATTTCCAATTCATTTTATGGCGTTTGATTACTTATTTTTATTTTATTGCTGTCCGATAAAACTTTTCAAACCCTCAATAACTTATTGATATACATAAAATTAAGCAGCAATTTTAACAAAGAGGCTTATCTATAAGAACAATACTGATAATCAGCCTATTGAATATGTTTATCGGACACTAATGTTTTTATTTAATAAAAAGAATCACTATAGGCCAATTTCATTTATGGCTGGTTACTCGGCTATACACACAAATGTATTAAAGATTCTAATACAATTTTACAATTTCAGACAATAAATCTTCTATATTATCACATTGATTGGTATCACAATGTATGTGATGACCAGACTTAAGATATTTAAGCCAACAGGCCAACATATCACGATAAGTTTCATCTAAAGTATCGAGAGAAGAATATTGCCCTACATAATTATTATAGGCCCCCCATGATTCGTTAGATACAGGATAAAGAGATCCATTATGTCGAATATCGGTAGGAAGGACATGCGCATATCCATCTTCATCAATCACGAGTTGGTTACCTCGTCTATCATCAGCATTCCTCATTTCATTTTCAATCTCTTCTTTCGTAAAAAGATGATGCGGCTTACCTATCAGACAAAACTCTATATCAAAATAACATTTTATATTAAGATTCGATATGTCAAATCCTTTACATTTATTTTGAATTGAATCATTAAGGTCATTAACGATGCTAATAGCTACATCTCTATCATAAACCTGATACTTTTCCATACTCTCATCATCTCCTTCACGAATCATTCCATCTGAGCAAAGATACCATCCTAAATTATATAGCCAAGAACTATAAGAGCCAAATTTGAATTTAAAACAGAAAGCAATATTTCCATTTTCTTTTTGTTCTTGTATAAATTCTGAAAAATCCCATAATTTAAAAGACTCTTTTATAAAATCGTCAGGTTTAGGTAATTTTTTCTCATCAACATTTATCTGTAAACATAAATTTGGTTGCCTTTCCGGATATGGATGATCACCAAATTCATGCATATTCAATATTTCTTCCTCCTTGTAACCTTTTGAAACACCATACGCTATTTCTTTTTGCATTCGTTCAAAATAATTACGCAACTCTTCGTTACTCATCATAGCATGACGCCCATCATAAGTAGAAGGTACATGATTGTATGGACTGATTTTCATTACAATAAGGAACTTTCCTTGTGTAAATCTGTTTACAATTTTGTAATCTATAGGAAGTGGTAACCCTGAATCATAATCATATACACCATATACAGCATCATCAGCTTTAACATAATGTCCAGGAGTATCTTCTACAAGAAGTTGATCACCAAATCTTGATACAGGAACTCCATCAATTGGCTCTACATTTTCTGCTTCAATGAAGAAATAATTCCAACGCGAATCTTGGAATGATTCAAAATATAATGCTTTAGGCTTTATGACATTAATACCTCCTTTTGTATAAATATATATAAACCCTGCTTCTAGAGCAATATCTGCATAAGAAAAATCCAATCCTCCACTTTCTGGCAATAGCATATGATTCATTGCAGAAGAAGATGCTAAGACATTAAGTACTCTAACAATTGTTGTAGGATCTTGGTATTCTGTTCTAACTGGAACATCATCTCTAAAAATACGATTAGCGACAAACCTCCATTCATTCAATTCCTTTTTTAATCTATCACTATAAGAACTTAGCCATTGTGAAAGGTAGTTCCCGAATTGTTTTATATTAGGACGTGCTTTCGGGTCATTTGTTGTTCCTTGGTAAAGTAATTCTTCGATTTCTACAAGATATTCATTCTTTAAATGATCATAAAATCGTAATCCATGAGTATGATCTATTGATGAATACTGCCCATCAAATCCTTTTTCATCATCGGAGAGAATCATCCAAAGCGTTTTAGCCAATGAATAAACATCTGCTTTAGAACCATCTGCACCCTTAGGATTGCGCTTCATTTCTGGAGCAATTGTAAAGATTGCCCCTAATCCTTTATCATTACGAGTAAAATTATTATTGTCAGGAAATTCCACAAGTCCAAAATCACCAAAGCAAAGTCGTTCCTTATAATAATATATGTTATCTGGTTTAATATCACGATGATGTATTCCAAGATCATGAAGTTTCCCTAAAGTTTCTGTTAGATCTATGAATCCTTTTATGACAGTAGTTATCCAAGAAGAATAGTCGATTTTATTTATTTTGTACGGATCTTCTGTACATTTAGTCCGCATATCATTTGACCATTTCATTATTGGAGTAGCAATAGGCATAACGTACCAATAATTATCTAAATCGAAATCAAGAATCGGCATTATTCCAGATATACTAGCATTATCTTTCATTATCTTTACCTCATCATGAAATCGTTGTTCTTTTTCTTCGCTTCGTACAGACAAATACTTTAAAGCTAGCAATTCTTGCGAATTTAAAGGAATAACAGCAAATACTTTTGCATTTCCGCCTTCACCTATCATTTCGCCAAGCTTATATTTCGTTTCAATGCTTTCTTTTTGTTTATTTGTTTTTCCTTTTGAATCCATTTAATTTTATTTGAATATAGTTTAAATTATAGATTATCATTTATATAATTTGTATATTGGATAATAGCCTCAATATTTATATACTATAAAATTTCTAATCTTTTCAAAATCAGATGAAATTTCTTTCTCATTCAAGCCTGCTTTCACCGCTACAGCAAACAGATCTTCTTTTGTTGGCTCAATCTTATCATTGATTGAAGTAGTACGAAAGCCATTGATGCCATCACTAGGCAGCAAGTCATAAGCCGGAGCAAAATGCCAATCCCCATCACGATAAATGAAGGAAAAGTTTTTAGCATGGTCATCTTTGTTGCCTATCAGATAGTTGAATACCATCAGTCGGTAGACCTTCCACAGCTCGGCTATGCTATGTGTCAGCATAGCACAAACTTGAAATATATGAGCGTAATCAATGCTTGGTAAACGATAATCTGCACCGATAAGGCCAGCCATACTTACTACATGCAACTTGCCATTAGGAGTTCGATCAAATCGTTCTACACCAAAATATTTATCCTCAAAAAGACGTGTTTCCGGCATTTCAATTCCGCATTGCTTGGCAAGAAGCGAATAACGGTATTCATCTATACCAATACTCTGCGGATCTCGTTTGGCACGGAATTTTACCAACCACTCCTTGTTATCATAGCGAACAAAGATTTTAGGTCTTGCACCTCCAGGCGAACCACCGCGATCTTGAAACTCCTCAATACCTTCGCCTGTATAATCGTCACTATCCAATATTTGTTCTGCTTCCAATGCCAATTTCTCGAAATCTACATAATCCTGTCTTGTAATAACACTATTATCCGGACGAAACTCCAATGCTCCACGTCCTGTTGAGCCAACCAATGCAAGGCGATCCAATAAAGTTAAAGTCCGTGGACTGATACCTTTTTGTTGCAAGTACCTGTCCAGAACAAGCAAGCCCCATCCATCAGGTAAACAATCATCGAAAACACCAAATCCTCCTTCAAATGGACGAGGTTTGGCAATAAAGACACCACTCCGCAAGGGTAATTCGAATGGTGATATGGAAAAACCTGAACCAATCCATTCGGCTGAATATTCAAATGCACATAACCCCTCTTTAGTTAGCGCTAAGCGCCCGACCAACCGATTATCATATATCACTTCAATTTGCTTGATATTATTCATTTTTCTTACCTCTTTTACGGATAACATTTTGTTCGTTTAATACATCGTTTAAGGATTGATATTGTTTTTGCGCAAAAAGAGTGTCAAATTCTGATAACGAATTTAAGGCAAATCCTATTTGAAGCAACCCTTTTAAAGATATTTCCCCGGTCTGTTCAAACCGACGGTAAGTAGCAAACTTAAGTCCGGCTCTTGTAGCTATGCCTTCTTGAGTTAGATTTAGCTCCAATCTCCGTGTTTTTACTCTAGCGGCAATTTGCTTCGCTACATCATCCGGAGTTGATAAATTAAACGATATTATATTATTCATAAGGTGACTATTACATACATAACAAACAAAATATTGTTTATACAAAGATAGTGATAATATTTCAAAACCAAGCAACTTGAAAGTTCTTTTTTAGCTTATACGAATAATATCTCTATTAACTTGAATCTGCCGTGTTTTTGTACCTTTTCTCATCAAAAAACGCCATTTTTCACAAGTTTTTGTACCGCACATTTTGATATTCAAGAAATTACACTTACTTTTGCTTTCTAAAATGGAGGTACAAGCCTAGAATGGTGCTAAAAATCACTAACTTACACATTATCAGATACTTGCCAACCTACTGGTTGTACCTTTTAGAGTGCTATACTATTGACAATCAACGATATACACATACTACATCGTACTTTTGCAGCATTTAAAGTATTGTGAATAAAAAAACTGCTTTTGGTGTGGTTCTTCCGCGACCAAGAAAAAATAGTCAAAAAAGGAACAAACAGCTATATAAATGTAAATCTTTCGGTCGTCAGTTCGTAGGAGGTTTCCGTCTCGATGACGAAGTCTTAAAGTCCGAATACATTGAGGGAAACCAGACCTTAGATCAGTTTGCTTCTAAATATAATGTTAACAAAAGTACTATTGGGCGTAGGTTCAAATCTATGTGTCATGTCCATGTGATTTCCCGTCATAAAGAAGTGGTCATTAATATGGATACAACCTATTGGGGGCGCAATTTTGGCCTCATGGTCATTAAGGATTCTTTTCGTAACAAAATACTGTGGCACAAATTTGTCCGTACAGAAACCATTACGGATTATCTCAAAGGTGTGGAGTTCTTGCGTTCCCATGGATTCATTATTCACGGTATTGTCTGTGATGGACTACGCGGCTTGTTTCAATCCCTCCGACAGTATAAGGTACAAATGTGCCAGTTTCATCAGATAATGATTATAAGACATTATCTCACAAAGAAACCAGATATGAAAGCCTCACAAGAACTACTTGCAATCTCCAAAATGATTACACATACCGATAAAGAGGGCTTTATACGTACATTGGAAAAATGGCACGAGCATGGAGTAACTTCATAAAGGGACGAACTATTGACAGAAAATCCGGGAAATCAACCTACACATATCCAAGACTTAGAAGTGCTTACCTCAGCTTGAAAAGAAACTTAAAATGGCGTGAACATTTCAGGATTACCCCAAATCACATCTAACAAGGCGAAAAGACCTCGTTACATGAACACGACATCATTCATAGAAAAACTCGGAATTATTCGGCAGAGAGCTGGACAGTTTTATGATTTGCCTGGTTGGTATGCTATTGATATTGTTTTCCCTAATTTTCTATATCTATGGCCAAATTCCACTATCAGAATCAAGTTATGAATGTCCAATGAACAATACCACATACTCTCTTACAAAAACTGGTTCATAATTATGCGAACTTCTATCATGGACTTTGGCAAACGTGATTTCCTTAACTGGATAATCTCAGCTACAACTCCATTGAAAATCCGGCAAACAATCTCATATTTGCAAGTATGAAAAGTTAAATATGCTTTCCAAAATCAACCATTTGTAGGACCTGTTACTGGACTAATATACTCGCGATGTCGTATCGCGGGATTACGCCTTGTTTGCCCGATGTATACCTTGCCATCTGGAAAAGTATATTTATAATGTATCCTTTCATTATTATGGTATATTACTATTCGATAAATATTTCATTGACATAGCGTTTTTAACTTATTTGTAAAATCGAAATCACTAAATTAAATCCAATCATATCACTGCACTCTACATTGATATTATCCGTTATTCTAATTGTTTCCTGTATATAAAATCCAGTGTATTACCATCTTTATCTTTCCACTCATTCCATCCATTGGCTGGCCGCCCTATACAAAAATCGGCGGCTGTACTGGGGCTGGAGAAGGTTTTGTCAGAATCCATTATCCAAACACCGTTATTCAAAGTAGCATATTCCTCGACCATCTTTTCTCGCTTTGCTTTCCATGTAAAAGAAGGAACGCAATTATTGGCGATGATACTACCCTTTAACACAGTAAATCCTGCAGAATTATAAAATCCTTTTGCATTACAGCCTCGGGCTTTTGTATAAAACAGGTGCTCTTCCTTTGGCTGGGATATTTCAAAGATGTCACAACCAATGAATGATGCGAGGAACCTGATATCCTCAAAAAACTCATCCATGGCATCTCTCTGATGTTCGGGAAGATTTGGAGCTTTGGGAATCTGCTTGTTCTCATTCAATACAAACGAGTTCGACTGTTTGGCTACTACAATTGCGCGATATTCCAGATATTGCACGTCGGCTTTGGTCATATCTTCGTCTTTTGAAACAAAGACAAGCGCTTTCTGCCAGAATGCTTTTTTGCTGTCATGGTCTTTTACCCGTTCCTTAAAATTTTCGGTTTCTCCGATATAGGCCTGCGGTTTCGTCACCTCATCTTCTCCGATCAGTATGTAGAACGCCGGCTTGTGCAGTTTCTCCTGCTCATTCAGATAGGCCAAGTTCGAGCGTGGAATTACAAACATCTGACAAATCTTGTTGCTGATGAATGCATACTGCGTTCCTTTTGGATCGCCGTCAATGAGGTATGTAGTTATTGTTTTTCCCATAATGGTAATATTTATACAACAAATTCATTTAATTCTTCTTTCAACTGTTTCCAATTCGGGAAATATTGAGTTAGTAAAGCTGTATACTCTTCATTGTGTAATCTAACTTTGATATGTAATAATTCATGTACCACAATATATTCAATGCAACGAACAGGTTTCTTGATTAATTCAAGGTTAAAAATAATATTTTTCGTACTGTGATTACAACTTCCCCACAATGTTTTCATCTGCTTGACTTCCCATTTATTTGCCTTTACCCCTAAAAGATATTCCCATTTCGCAATTAGAGGAGTAAGTATCGATTTAAATTCAGATCGATACCATTCTCGTAACACCTCCGCTCGACGCTCTGCAGATGCTCCGCCTCGAACATATAGTTTAATATATTCATTCCCCTGAATCTCTACTTTTGCAGGAGCATTATGATACAAAACCTTTAAACGGTATCTTTGCCCCTTAAAGTAATGATTCTCTCCAGATACGTATTCGCGGGGTGTTTGGCGATTCTGACCAAGAATCTGGGTTATACGTTGATTTATCCACGGCATTTTTGTAATCAAGAATAATCGCACAGCCTCCTCAGTCATTCCAATAGGTGCAGACACATGAACACGAGCATTAGGTGGATATATTGTAAGATGTATATTCTTAATTTCCTTCCACTCGACTTCTGCAAATATATCAGAAACTTTAATAATAGTCATTAGTATTCTTTTTGTGCAACGATCAGCTGCATTATATCATCGAGCTTATCTTGTTCTACTCCTTTCAATGCACTTTCAACAGCCCTTCGCAATGCTCTCATCTTTTTCAGACCACTACTGTCCATATCCCTAAAACCATCGCGAGCATTTGCTTTGATAATTTCGTGAATACGGAGTGCCAAAGCTTCATTTCCTCCAAGATTATCATAAAGAGCTTGTTTCCCCTTTGTATCAATGGTTGCAGGGTATTTTGTCTTAATGGTCAATCGAGCCTCTTTCAGTTTCTCAATGAGTTGTTTTATCAATTCCTTATATTGGATCTTACCATCTTTCTGTTCTTGAAGCAGGTGGTTGAGCAAATCAGACATTTTATCAAAGTAGGCCGGATTGTTCGGACGCTCGCTGATAATCATCTTTCGCATATTTGCCGCCAAAATCTCCGCAACAGAACGTTCATTCTGCTTGATTTTCTTTGGCAGCGCATCAATCGCCTTATCGCCCGCCGTATCAATCAGGTCGAGAAATGATATATCGGCCAAATCCACCAATCTTTCACTATCTTCTGCCCGTACATAGTTATCAATAAGCTGACGCATGGCCGGATCATAATATTTCAAATCGAGCGCATCTCCACTTTTTAATTTTATTTCATCTTTGATATCATTAAAATAGTCTACCTGCCTTTTGACATCGGCAGCCTCCTCTGCTGTATAGCCAGCCTGTTCCATCTCATTGGCGATGTCAATATAACGGCGCACCAAACGCGACACAAGTTTATAGAAGGTTTCGCGTTTATTGGCATTCCCCTCACATTCATTTTGCTGATTTTCAACAGGTGTAGTCTCCGCATAGACAAAATATGCAAAATAACCTTCCCGAGTTTGCGGATATATCACCTCACACATCGTATATACTGCCTGTAATGACTCTTCCAAAGCCTTGCGACCTTCGGTAAGACGAGTCAAAAGAAGGCCTTTAACATCGTCGGCATCGTAACCATCAAATGCCCCATTCGTATAATCCTCGATTGCACTCTTTACCGCTCCAAACAGATCTTGGTAATCAATAATATACCCGAAATCTTTTTCCTCACTATCTACTCGATTCACACGACAGACCGCTTGGAAAAGATTGTGATCCCGCATTTTTTTATCGATGTAGAGATAGGTTGCCGACGGTGCATCAAATCCGGTCAATAACTTATCTACGACAATCAGCAACTTCATATCTCCGGGGTGGTCCGTAAACTCCTTTTTCACCCAAGTTTCAAACTGTTCAGGAGTTTTGTCGCCGATCATTCTTTGGTATATCTCATATTTTGTGAGATCCTCGGTCTCTCCATCACCTTGATACTCGTCTTTTACCGATGCAGTACTCGCATCGTAACTTGTAACAACAGCGCAATGCCCTTTCAACTCTGTCGATTGAAAAACCTCCCAGTAACGACACGCCTGATAAATACTGTCGGCCACAAGCATGGCATTTCCATAGCCGCCTGCCAAAGCCCGTTTGGTACTCATATCTTGGCAAATATCCGCAACAATACGGTCGATACGCTCCTTACTGCTAAACAGCTTCTCCATTTTTGCCCAACGCTCTTTCAGAGCCGCCCGGGCGACCGAACTCACCCCCCTAGTCTTCGCATCAAACCACTCATCGATTTTCTCTCGTTTGCCCAAGTATTGTTCTACATTTCGGGCCTCATAACGCAAGTCAAGAATAACCCCGTCCTCTACGGCCTCATTAAACTTATAGCTATGAATATACGAGCCAAAGGTCTCTATCGATTTTTTCTTATCCGTATGGAGCAGAGGCGTACCCGTGAAACCTATCAGCATCACATCGTCGCCCATGATATGCTTCATGGCTTCGTGGAGCATGCCGCCCTGTGTGCGATGACATTCATCAACAAAGACATAAACATCACCCTTCGCTCGAAAATCAGCGGGGAGCGATTTTGCCAACTCTTCAAGATACAAGTCGAGCGACTTACTTGCCTTCTTATTTCCTACCGATATGGCATCGCCGTCATTCTTATTGCCAAATTTGTGAATCAACGTGCAAATCAACCAAGGTTCGGCAGCATTGAGCATCTCGATCAGCTTACCACCGCTCTTGGCTCGCTGAATCTGCTCCCCTGCATCTTTGAAGCCCGATTCTATTTGTTTGTCCAGCTCATCGCGGTCTGTAATAATCACCACACGAGCATCACTTACGTTTTCACGTATCCATCGGGCCAGCCAAATCATCGTAAGCGATTTACCCGAACCCTGCGAATGCCATATAATACCGTTTTGCTTCTTGCAGATTCTGGGTTGAGCGGCTTTGACAGCAAAATATTGATTGGGACGAGCGGCTTTTTTGATGCCTCCATCAAAAATGATAAAATCATGGATATATTCCAATAACCTTGCGGGCTCAAAAAACTGCAACACACTACGATCCAACTCATTGGGGTATTCCTCGGCCGTGAAGCGCGAGGGTTTGCACGGCTCGCCACACGGTTCTTTCCAACGCAACCAGAATTTTTCGGGCGTCTTAATTACACCATAGTGCAATCCCTCGGTATCGTTACCCGCAAAAAGTAACTGTATGGTCGTGAAGAATCGGGGAATATAACCGTCCTGCTGGTTACGGATATTCTGGCGAATACCCTCGTGGGCAGAGACCGTACTACGCTTGAGCTCGATTACGGCAAGAGCAATACCATTGACATAAACGACCAGATCGGGACGGCGGTCGCTTTCGCCTTGAATGGTTACTTCCTCGGCTATCTGGAAATCATTCTCCATCGGATTCGCCCAGTCGATAAGGTGCACCATCTTTTTCTTTTCGGTCACCTCGGCCTGTACATTCACGCCATAGCGCAACAAAGTATACACCTCCTTGTTGGCGTTATACAATCCCCCACCAAGGGAGTTTGCCGCCTGCTTGAATTTAGCGATGGCACTCCGTATCTCCTTGTCGGTATAACCGCGCCGCGAGAGGTATGCCGTGAGCAACGTTTCTTCGATATTGGCGTTCCCCTCACGAGTCTCCCAATTCCCGAGACAGGTGTACTTTAAGACATTCTTAAAAAGCCCTATCAACCTGTTTTGCGTTACACGCTCCTTTGCCCCGATGTTTGTGTCCATAGTCTATTTTATCTTTAATCTTATTTGTCCCGTTAATAGCTTTTGCATCATGCCCGATTTTAAGAGGCGGTACTTATCTCGCTGGGCTTCAAGGTCGGCTATCTCCTTATCCATATCGCTCAATATCGTAGCAATCGCTATTTGCTCCATCTGATTAAGAGGAAGATATATAGGAATTTCATCAAGACTTTTAAGTATTATTGTTGCAAAAGTTCCTTTTGCTTGCCGACTATCTACTTCGCGCTTAAAATTTTGAGACAACAACAAATAATACATAAACTCCAGATTAATAATACTACTAGGTATAATACCCAATATACCTTGCTTGGTCGCTACAGGAATTTTATTAATTGAGACATTCCCAATAGTTGCCCCATTAGTATATATAATACTATTAACTGGAACAATCCATGCTGAACTATTATTTATTCCCTCACTAGTAATAAATGAATTGCAAGACTCAATATATTTTGTTTCGGTATCTTCGATTTTAACAAAAGGAACATCTCCGTTTGCATAGAATCTCATATTATTGGTATCAGGAGTTCCCCCTTCAGATGCATATCTATACAAATCAGAAAATTTCTTTTCTACCCATGGGTCAGAAAAGCCGGGGAGGCGTTTTTTGCCGGTTAGGAGTTGTTGCATTGCCCCTTGCTTAATCAGGCGTTTCTTGGCGATTTTTTTATCCAATGCCGCAATCAATCCATCTATATCACCCAGCGCCTCCGCAATAGCTCGTTGCTCGGCAACAGGAGGGAGAGCTAAAAGAATATGCCTTATCCTATCAGATGTTAAACTAGGCACTCCAGTTGCTTCATTTAATGACATCCAATCTATTGTCAACAATAGATAATAAATATATTTAACATCTACGTCGATAAAATTATATGTATAATATAATGTATCAACAGTCCAGATCTTTCCCTCATAATATAGAGGTTTATTGATTGTACCTTTGCGACCAATACATATTGTTTGACCATCATATAGATAGTCATTAATATATGTTATGACGCCCCCTGTTCCATAAACTGGAATATTACCGAAAGGTTTATCCTTATAATCACAACCATTCCCTATTGACAAACATTCTCCAATAGGTTTCACCTCCCAATCTTCGGGTATTATTCCCAACTCGGTTTGCTTATATCCTTGTGGTATATTCATATTTTCTTCAATGGACTTTTATCGGTATATAATGGGATTGTTCACATCGCAACCTTATATTGCTTTGCCCAGCCGTTGTTTATATATGAAACAAGTTCCGACTTGATGTCTATTTTATTCTCAGAACTACTCATGTTTTTTATCATTTATAATATACTTGGGAAACATATTATACTCTCTTATGGCATCTTCATATCTATCCTTAATCAGGACAAATTTCGGAGATTTTCTGATTTCAGAATCTGTAGCAATCATTGTGTCTTTATCACTTGAATAACAAGGCTGATTATACGAGGCTGCCGCAAACTCTTTTAGATTATTAAGTATAGTATCCAGCTCTTCATATTCATCAATCTGCAAACAATATTGTATTGCTTCCAATGCACTAACAAATGCTTTTATGCATTCCCCACTTTTATACAACGTATAGCTACGATTGAGCGCAATGTCATAACGACTACGTGCCGATATTTTCTCTATCTTCTCTCGCTGGCTATTTATTTCCACCTTGAGTTTCTCCATCTCTGCAAGTTTGTTTTTTATCTCCAATGCATTGATGATTTGCCACCCAACTGCAAAAGTTACTAAAATACCAACCATAGTAACCATTACTCCAATGAAAGTATCAAGAGACACATCTGCAAGCGAGACATTACAGAAAATCAACAATAGAGCAATTACCAATATACCGACAACGGCTAATAATAGAAATATGATCTTGAGATTTTTCTTCATAATAACCAGTTTAATATCCCATCTGTTTCAAATGTGCAGCGACCTTCCCCTCCAAATCGGCTATCTCGGCATCAATCTCGGGGAGCGTCTGGGCATAACGCTCCGCAAGAGCCGAAACTTTGGAAGTGAGCTGCTGACTGATACGCTGCATCTCACCGTCAAGGCGCAAGGCAAGCGATGCGAACCACTTCCGCTCAATAACCAAGCGCTTGATATCCGCCTCGGACAAATCGGCATACTTGACGACAAGAGCAGTAAGCAGGTCGTACTTGAGCTCCTTGATCAGTTTCTTATTGAGCGATATATCGCCTTTGAGGTCGAGATACTTTTGCAGTACGGCAATTTCGTCGGCATCGGTTCTTTTATCGAGCGCCTTCATTCGTTTCTTGATATTGGCATCGGTCATCTTACCATCGGGGAAGTTGTCCTCATCGAGGTAATTCTCCGCCTGCTCCTCGACCAATTCCGCAAGCTGTGTCTCATTTTGTGCCAGCAACTCCTCGGCCGCAGCAATAACATCGCGCTTCTCTGCAAAATACTCGTCGATAACGATTGGCACAGGCAGCAGGTCGCAAACGACATCTTCGGGTGTAGCAGCCTTTTTCTCTTTCTTCTTGGAAGCTGGTTGTGGCGTGTACAGTTGCACCGTCCAGCCTCCGGACGAAATCATATAGCAATCATCTTGCATCGTTTCACCCCAGTAGTTCATCAAACTGTCATAGACATCATACGCCTCGACAAGCGACTTATCTACCTCGAAGACAGCCAACAACGAGTTACCCAGCTGCTCGATAAGTTTCTTGGGAGCAAAACCCGGGAGGAGAGCGTAAAGTTGAGCCCGGTGAGAATCGCACCACTCGGCAAAGCTCTTCTGGAACACCTCTTTCTGATTACGGAAATCTACATTCCCGGTAACAGCATCACGCACTGCCTCCGGGTTACACTTCAAAGAATAGTAACCTTTGCGCGTAAGATGGTCGCAAAAGAGGTCATCACAAAGCGACGGACATACCTCCCAATAGGTATCGAGTTGGTCTATATCGTGTTTGGGCAAACCTCCATGAAGGTGTGCATCGATATCTTGCAGAATCTCCGTATCGGGAGCAGATACATAGCGAGGAATGTTGAGATTGTAATCGTTGCGTTCAATCTCCTCCATAGGCACAAAGCGCGCATAATGAGGCACATCGCGTTGTGCTTGCCACACATCGACAATGCGACGAATATCCTGCTCTCGCAGACGATTCTTGGCTCCATCTTTGATATATCCACCTTTGGCATCGATCATAAACACTCCCTTACGCCCTGCTGCTTCCGACTTTTCTATAATGATGATACAAGCCGGAATACCTGTACCATAAAAAAGGTTGGCAGGGAGTCCTATGATTCCCTTGATATACCGTTTTTCGGCAACGAGATATTTACGGATCTGAGCCTCGGCATTGCCTCTAAAAAGGACGCCATGAGGCAAAATGCAGGCGGCACAGCCGGTCTGTTTCAGAGAGCGTACGATATGGAGAAGGAAAGCATAATCGCCATTCTTTTCCGGCGGAACACCGATTTTAATGCCTTCGCCCCAACGATGGTATTCATCTTCGAACTTTGCACTCTTCAACCACGACTTTGTTGAAAAAGGTGGATTTGCGACAATATAGTCGAAGGTCTTTAACTGGTCGCTTTCTTTAAATTGAGGATCATTAATCGTATCGCCTTGTCTGATATCGGCATAGATTTCATTATGAAGAATCATATTCATTTTTGCCAAACCGACAGTAGCATTATCTTTTTCCTGACCATAGAGAGTTGCCCCACCGGGAGTTTCACACATAGCACGAAGAAGCAGGGAACCCGAGCCGCAAGTAGGGTCATAGATAGTCGTCTTTTTCCCATTTTTGGCATTTCCTAACCCGATAACCTCGGCCATCACACGACTGACCTCGGCCGGAGTATAAAACTGGCCTTTACTCTTACCGCTCTCTGTGGCAAAATTCTTCATCAAATACTCATAAGCATCACCTATAAGATCGTCATCTGCCGCTCTATTTTTGCTAAAATCGAGGTTCTCATTCTGGAAAACGGCAATAAGTTTACTTAAAGTTTCAACTTTGTCCTTTCCTTTGCCCAGCTTGGTGTCATCTTCAAAATCGGCTACAAAAACGCCACCAAGTTGATTTTCCTCGGCAAGAGCAGCCATCTTTTTATTCATCTCCTCCCCAATATTCGGGTTACCTTTGAGAGCGACAAAATCCTCAAAGTAACAACCTTTAGGTATATCTATATCGAAACCTTCGTCATTACGCTTTTTATCGCTGATATATTTAACGAAAAGAATGACCAACACATAATCCTTGTATTGACTTGCATCCATACCGCCGCGAAGTTCGTCACAGCATTTCCACAATGTACTATATAGTTCTGACTTTTTTACCGCCATAATGATTTTTCTAAGTTCTATTTAATATTTCCGCTATTTTAGAATGGTTGTTTCCGCAACCACTCACTCATAAAACGATCGTAAATGATATACCCGCAAGGTGTCTGGTAGATCAATTCGTTGTCGAGCAGTTTCTTTAATGAAGCACTGACACTGCTCGCCGCACGAAGCCGATGTCGACTGATAAAATCTCCAGCCAGCACTTCTTTGACACACCCCTCTCGGGCAATAGCTTTCAACAGGCACACCTGACCGAAAGAATATGTTTTCAGCAAGTCTGCATACATGTAACTATACTCGGATAAAATCTGCTCTGTGGCGTATGCAACCAGTTCCATATCCACATTACGATCGTACCCGTACAGGCGGTTAAGGAGACACTGCACATACCAGGTATGACCCTCGTACTTTTCATATATTGAATTGAAAACTTCTTGATGCAATTTCACATTGTGCTCGGCAAAATGCCCTGTTGCAAAACTTGCGTATTCGTCCCGTTGTATCGGACCGATTGTAAGCGGTTGCGTACTTTGATAGAACGGCCTTCTCGACGAAGTGAACATCTCCTGCATCTGACGTTGTTTGCTGCCGACAAAGATAAAATTTACATTGGGCAGGAACTGGATATAGGAGCGCAACAATGCTTCAACACCTTTCTCCGGGTATTCAACAATCTGCTGGAACTCGTCTATGGCAACATAGCATCGTTTCTCTGACGAGCCCAGATACTCGAATATCTCTTTCAAAGTGTTTTCTTCCTCGGCCGGAGCCACATCTATCGTCACCTTAGGAACACCTGTCAATTCGTCAAAAGTAAACACGGGGCGGCAGCTGCGGACAAACTTACTTATACGACTCAAAGCCTTTTGCGGGGCGGAGTCCAGCTGTCCCAACACTGTACTGGCAAATAATCGTACAAAATCGCCTAATGACTGGGTTGAATAGATATCCAAATAGAAAGTATCGATATCTGGCTGCTGCTCTTTCAAACGGTAAAAGGCATGACGGATCAGCCCGGTTTTTCCCATACGACGGGGTGCTATCAATGTCACGTTGCGTCCATTGTGGAGAGCTTCGAGAATAACTCTAGTCTCCTGCTCCCTGTCGCAAAAGAGTTCTGGGCTGTAATATCCCGAAATAAGAAAAGGATTATTAGGCTTCATACTATTTCAATCATTCCGTTACAGATTTATCGTAACGCAAATATCGCAATAAAGCATAAGATGATAAAATAATCCGTTTAAAATTTGCCGTGCACGTCCACATAAGTTGTATGCAGTCTTGAGTGAATTAGTCTATGAGCGCCCTATTTTTTCTCAATATGAATTGACACATACCTGCCAAACAATATGTACTCTGTCAGACAACAAAATTGCCTTTACCTTATTCCCGCATTCATATATGCCAATTAAATGCATCGAAAGTAGAAGGGAACATAAAGTGCATCTTTTTCACTTAAAAAGTAAAGGGAACTTCTTGCAGAGTTTTTCCATACATTAAGTATTTCTGTGTAATCTCGGGAAGAAGATAGGGCAATTTTATATGACATATGGGTTTATCGAACATGATACTTATTAGTTGGTGGTTTGTGTTTGTGGCAATTGTCGTCGCATGACTTTCTTGAAATCCCGAACAATTTGTTCTCCCATATTTACAATAGTACTGTCGACTTTGTGTATTTCTACCGGTGTGACAGCGTTTTTGTATTTGGCTTTGCCCATACCGAACTTCATTTTATCTAAATTTCCCGAAATATTCAGTCCCAGTTTGAAGGGTATGGGCGATTTGAGTATGGATATGTGATAATTGAAATTCATATCCAAGTCTTGGTTCCCACCTACGGCAGCCCGGTAGCGATCCATTTCTATTACAAACGGGTAGACGGTTACATTACCGTCTTCGACACTGATGTTGACAGAGATACTGTCGATCAAATTTCTCTCTTTGTTCTTGAAGAAAAATTTTTTCGATATTTCGGCAAAAGTTTCACCATCGAGAAGGACGAGGCTATCGCCTTCAACATGGATAGCCGATCGTAACGAGGGTATTTTTATATTGAGGCATGAGTCTAAGCCCGACTCGGCCGATACATTGAAATCGACAGTTCCTTGAAATGACCGTAGCATGGGGACAATGGTATCTAACGAAGGAATAAAATCGACAAGTTTCCCTATATTGATATTATGAAGTTTGAAATCGAATCCAGCATATCCTTGCTCTGGTTGTCGGGCTTGATAGATCAGCGTCGTGCGCATAGTCGCATCCATTCCTTCCATACTGAGCTCTTTGAGGTGAATGGCTTGATTGCGTATATCTATTGCACCGTGTACGTTTTTGAAAACCATTTTCCCGTAACGAACCCGATTCAAATTGGTTTGTAATTCAAAATCGATATTTCGAGGAATAACGAATAGTTTTAGGGCAGTCGACGTAGTGTCGGATTCAGTTTCGATTTGAGTAGTGTCTTTTGGAAAAGAGATAGACCGAATTAACTGGTTACAATTTAGATTCTTAGAGGAAAGTGTTAATGTGGCCCGTAGTTTTTTATTGTGACGCATAGCGCCGTATAAATCGTGAATCGCACCGGTCGCCGTTAAATCGGATCTTCCTATTTTCATGGTCGCGTTATGTAAAGTAATAGCTCGATTACCGACTGAAATTGCAGTCTTTTGCATTCGAATAGGTAAAGCCGATTGTGGGGTACGTACAAAAAGCCGATTAAAACCTACTATGCCTTTTGGAATCCACAAAGAGTCTTTTAATTGTTGTGCCGTTATTGTAATCCCGGCTTTGTCCATGCCCAATTTAGTATCTCCGAGACGGCAGAACAAGGTGTCGGCTTCTAATGCGAATCCTATTTCGGGTCGGGTAGGATTGTTTTCTGTCGGTTGTAATTTTACGGTTGCAACGGTTTTCCCACAAAATAAATTTGATGTATCCGGTAGGGAAGCTTTTAATTTGTTTGCATTTAGTTTACACTCTACAAGAGCGATTCGTGTAGTATCTTGTGGGTTGGTCGTTTTTATTAAAGCCGATAGATTGTTTATCGATGAGTTTAATCGCGTTGAGTGAAAAGCCATATTCCCTATTTCGATATGGGCTCCTAATACATCGTTTCCCACGAAAGACAATGAGGCATCACTCGTGAATTCGAATTTCTTATTTTTATCTCGTAAAGCCAATTTGCTCATATTTATTTTTCCTTTGGCCCGAATTCGTCCTATGTCTTTCTTTTTGATAGATGACAAACGGCAACGCACGTTCATGTCGGCATCTAATTTCCCTTCGATACTCACACCATCTTGTAAAGGGAACGTTTGTGCCAATGCCGTTAGGTCTATCGTAGATTGGGTATGAAACGAGATATCGGGATCGCCTAATAGATCATTTACTTTGGCGTCGGCCAAGATATCGGTATGAGCTCCTTTGAAGTGAAATATTTTAAGATCGAGATAAGATGGCGATTGCCGCATTAAGTCTATCTGTCCGAAAAAGTTGGCTTTAAGTTCATCTATTCCATAGGGCAATTGGGCATATTGGGCGGATGCATCGTTTATTTCTATTTTTAATGTAGCTAATGGCATTTTCCCTTTTCCATATAGACCTTTTAGATTGCCATTAACTGTAACGTCGCCTTTGGCCGAAACTTTTTCTTTTTTGAGAATACTTTCGGGAATCATGTGAAGGACTGTTTCCAACGAAGGTGCATGTAGCCCGTATTGCAGATCGATATCTAACGCTTGTGCGGTTGTGTCTTTGCAGATAGAGCCGTGTATGTCTAATTTTATGCCGTTAATCTCCATCATAGCATCGTGCAAGGAAAGAGCCCGTTTCGAACGATTTAGCTCGATGTCGGTTTGTAGGTGGGTGGCGATACGATGAGCCAGTAATTCACCATTTTGCCAGAACAGAATGTTTTTGTTGTTGAAATCCAACGTTAACGTAGACTGTTCTTTCTTTAAATTTGCTTTTAATTTAAGATTTGCATCCCATAGATTGGCGAATACATTCGTTTCCCGATCGTCGAAAGTGACCGTGGTATGACGTAGCGAAACGTGCTTGATGTCTATTTCGTTAATAATTGGCGAAGTAGCGGTTGTTGTATCGGGTGTATTTGTCGTGTCGGCGATCAATATATTCCAGTTGGCGATTCCATCTTTTCCTTTAAAGGCGTATATGTTTGTACTATCCAATGATAATCGGTTGATACTGATTTTTTTTTGCTGCAAATAATCGACGAGATTGATTACGGCAACGGCTTTTCGAAAAGTGGCTAATGTGTCGGTACGTTGCCATAAAGAATCACGGATAGCCTTTGATACCAATGTGCCATTTTCCAATTTTATTCCAAAACGGGGAAAAGTTGAAAAAAAGGTCAGCTCTACGCTATTCATATCGAGCTTGGCATTTATGTTTTGATTGGCTACGTTTAATACGATGGGGGTCAATTTTTCAGGCGTAAATATAAAATTTATGGAGAAAGCGATTACTGCCGAGAGAAAGACTATCAACGCTCCCAGTGTAATACCCGTAATCTTAAACAATTTTTTTGTTCGGTTTTTCATATTAACACTCTTTTAGTCATACAAAAATAACAAGAAAGTTGTGAAAGCTGTTTGTATTTGTATGAAGTAAATATTTTTTAATTGATGTCATACTCTTTTTACATAGCTGATAGTTGCCATAGAGTACACCGGTAGATTGCTATTTGATTCGTAGTGACACTGTTTAACAAAGAATACTTGCTTCTGAAATCCGTTTCTTCTATCTTTGTGAGGGAAGTTTTGAAAAATGATAAGGATAATATTATGTTGGCATATACATACGTTGAACCCGGTAAGTTTGAATTGCAAGAAAAGCCGAAACCCGAGTTGAAAGATTCGCGCGATGCGATTGTGAGGGTTACTCTTGGAAGTATTTGTACCAGCGATCTCCATATCAAACATGGTAGCGTGCCGCGTGCCGTACCGGGAGTAACGGTCGGGCACGAGATGGTGGGTGTCGTAGAAGATGTGGGAGAAGATGTTATAGGTATTAAGCCGGGAGATAGGGTTACTGTAAATGTCGAAACTTTTTGTGGCGAATGTTTCTTCTGTCGTCGTGGGTATGTCAATAATTGTATGGATCCCAATGGCGGTTGGGCTTTGGGGTGTCGTATCGATGGCGGTCAAGCCGAATATGTTCGAGTGCCCTATGCCGATCAAGGTTTGAATCGTATTCCAGATACGGTAAGCGACGAACAAGCTTTGTTTGTAGGCGATATTTTGGCAACCGGTTTTTGGTCCGTACGTATTTCGGAAATTACATCGGAGGATACGATTCTGATTATTGGAGCCGGTCCTACCGGCATTTGTACCTTATTGTGCGCTTTGTTAAAGAATCCCCGGCGTATTATTGTTTGTGAGCAGTCCCCGGAAAGAATACAGTTTTTGCAAGAACATTATCCCGACATATTGGTAACTACTCCTGAACATTGCGAGGAGTTTGTTCGTAAAAATAGCGATCATGGCGGTGCTGATGTGGTTTTGGAAGTGGCGGGAAGCGAGGATACTTTCCGTTTGGCTTGGAAATGTGCTCGTTCCAATGCTATTGTAACGATCGTGGCACTTTACGATAAACCTCAAATTTTGCCCTTACCCGATATGTATGGAAAAAATCTTATCTTTAAAACCGGAGGGGTGGACGGTTGTGATTGTGCAGAGATACTTCGCTTGATAGAATCGGGTAGGATAGATACCACGCCACTCATTACTCACCATTTTTCATTGAATGAAATTGAGAAAGCTTACCGTATCTTTGAAAATAGAGAGGACGGAGTTATCAAGGTTGCGATAAGAAGTGTTTGAAAATAAGATGAGTCTTTGTATAAGTTTGTAAAAAGATATTGTATTCTAAAATTATAGATTTTAGTCACAAAAGATACTTAATGGCTTAAAATTCTATAATTTCTTGGGCCGTGATTCCATTATCAAGTGCTCTGCTCAAGATAAAACTCGGCTAAATGAAGATCTTAATGTTACGATAGCTAAAACTCAGAAATAGGACTTAGACTTAAGTTTTTCAAAGGATACACCCAAGCCTGAAACGATTTTTGAATACCAGCATAACTTTGATGTAGGACGTGAGAATGCCAGGATTGCTACCAAAGAGGTTCCTAAATTGGATCCGTTTGTGCTGGCTTGGAATAAGCATATTGAATCGATTTAGTTATTTTGCCCTTTAAAATACAGTAGACGGGCTCAATGTGTTTAACTCTGATAACACTATACCTCGCCAGTGTCTTTATTTACATCTTCTTCACAAGTAGAATTGTACATTGTTAAAAACGAGAAGAATGAAATAACCTCATTTATAGGACTAAGTAATGACGGAATCGAAATATTCCCCGTCACAAGGTCGAGAATTAGGACAACAAGTTGTAGAATAAGAATATCCATCGGATAGATACGAACACAATATAAAAGTCATTCGATTCTACTGCACTTATCTGTTCCAAAATAATCGGTCGGGACAAAACCGACCTTTCGGAAAAGCTCTACCCTATATTACACCTAGTCATTAAATCGATACGATTATCGCTTATTTCATAAATACGAAATAAACGGCAAGAACAAGGCAGCCGAACGCCGCAATATGGTTCCAATGCAACGACTCTCCTTTAAAAACTACGACCGAAAATAAAGTGAATATGATTAAGGTTATTACTTCTTGTATTACCTTTAATTGCATAAGACTAAACGGTCCTCCATTCTCTCTAAATCCCAATCGATTAGCTGGTACTTGGCAACAATATTCGAACAATGCTATACCCCAACTAAGCAATATCACACCATAAAGCGGCCAATTATTGATAACCTTCATTTCTTGCAATTTCAAATGCCCATACCAAGCCAGTGTCATAAACACATTAGAAACAATAAGTAATCCTATCGAATATAATCCTTGCATTGCGTCTTATTTTGGAGTGCAAAGTTACACGAAATAGCAGTAAATAGAATAAATTTCATAGGTCAAATTTATTAAAAGCTGTACAATAAAAAGTCCCCTTCAAAAATTATTCCCCCTCGATATATTATCTCTATATTCACATAATATAAAAAATAGGCTATATCTCGGTAAAATCAAAAATTTGATTTTGTCATCAATTATATTATCTTTGTAGAAATATATAGTAAAGCATTGTATGAATAGAACCCATATTGAAACTTTTTCATACCAGTTATCGCCTCAATACTATTTTAACAGACTGCTGAAAATTTGGTTACATAATAATTGGGGGTGGCTTCTATCTTTTTTCCTCCTTCTCGTGGGGCTATCCATTCAAAACCCTCTATTTATTTATGTAGGACTTATCATTTTATTTTTGGTATTTCCTATGATCATCTCTTACCTGTGGTTCGCTTATGCCCTACACCCCGATTGCCGTATGTCCATACTTTCAAAAACAGTCGAAATAAACAAAAACGGCCTTTCTTGTACTTTCGACGATGGACGAACAGAATCCATAGCATGGAAACGAATTACCCATATACGTTATACCTCGACAGACATTATCTTCCACTTGTCAAACTATATTTTTTTCATTTTACCATACAATTCGTTCAAATCGAATGACGATTTAGAATACTTCTTAAAAAATTTTCTCGCTCTCAACATTCAAAATAAAAAATAATTGTATATTTGAGTACAATTTTTCAAACATGAAAATGTTCAGACAAATTCTAAAATATTCATTTGCAGTCCTAATTGTCTTCTCGACAATCTTCTCATCGAGTGCACTGACGCTTGACGAAGCACGAGAGTTGTACAAGGCCGGTAAATACAAAGAAGCCGCTCCTGTATTCAAGGCACAACTGAAACGCCGCCCCAATGATGGATCGTTGAACCATTGGTATGGAGTATGCCTTTTTCACGAGAAAAAATATAACGAAGCTGAAAAATATCTGAAAATAGGGGCTAAACGTAAAGTTCTCGAATCGCCTCACTATTTAGCAGACATGTATATGGCTCAATACCGCTTTGAAGATGCCATAAGCAGTTATGAAGAATATACAGCTGCATTGTCCAAAGCGAAAAAACAAATACCCGATTCTATCGGCAAAGCCATAGCTCGTGCACGTAGAGCGAAATTAATGTTGCAATATGTCGAACGGGTACAAATCATAGATAGTTTGATAGTTGATGCTGACTCGTTTTTCAAGTATTTCAAAATGTCCCCCGAATCTGGCCGGATAGGAACGAATGAAACACTAGGCATAGATATTCCCGAAAACACGATCGGCTATATTCCTCAACGCGGAGACAATGTATTTTTCGGATATCCCCTTGAAGGTAAAGGATATGAATTATGTACAAAAAATAAGCTGATAGAAGGGAAATGGAGTGACATCATACCGTTACCCAATGGTGTCAATACAGAACAAGATGAAGCCTATCCATTTTTTCTCAACGACGGAGTTACACTCTACTTTGCCTCAAATGGAGAAGGTTCGATCGGAGGATACGACATATTCATCACCCGTTTAAATCTCGAAAATAACACCTACTTGAAACCCGAAAACGTAGGTATGCCCTTCAATTCGATATACAACGATTACATGATGGCAATAGACGAGATGTTAAACATCGGTTGGTTTGTATCGGATAGAGAACAAATTCCCGGAAAAGTGACAATCTATCTATTTATCCCGAATGAGAGCAAACAAACATATAACATCGATGAAATCAAAACCGATATCAAATCGCTAGCTCTGATTCGATCTATTCGAGAGTCTTGGCCGGAAAATGCAGATTATACCGATTTATTGCAACAATTGGACAATATCAAGGAACCAAAAAAAGAGACTCGTCCCGATTTCATCTTTGCAATTTGTAACGGAATCCATTATACTAAACTTGACCAATTCGTCAGTCTTGAAGCTCGCAATCTATATGTAAAGTCCAAAGAATTACGTAAGAATATCATTCAAATAGAAACTAAGCTCTCGGAACTGCGATCTCAATATACTAAATCGAAAGGCACAACTTTAAAAAGACTATCGTCCGAAATTCAAAATTTGGAATCACAACTGCTCACACTCTATCCTCAACCGGAAAATTACGAAAATCAGGCTCGAAAGATAGAACTCGATAATTTGCAAAAGAAATATAGATAGAACCTAAATCTAAGAAATATGTTTGATATATTAGCTGTTACACTATTAATAATATTAGCGCTAGTTCTGGCGGTACTGGAAATATTCTTTCTTCCCGGAATTACCATCGCAGGTATATGTTCGGTCTTATTTTATGGAGGTGGAATTTACTATGCCTATTCGGCCTTCGGGACAAATGGGGCTGTAATAACATTATTCATTGCAGCCGTCACTACTATTGCTGTCATCATAGGATTTATGCGATCCCGAAGCTTGGACAAAATGTCTCTGCATACCGAAATAAGCTCGGTAGTACCCTCCCCGATAACCCCTGATATTAAAGTCGGCGACATGGGAGTAACACTAAGTAGACTAAACCCTATGGGAAAAATCATCGTGGGAATCCACACCATCGAAGCCCGCGCAGATAATGAGCTGATTGATGAAGATACACCTGTAAAAATAATCCGCATAGAACCCACGGTAGTCATTGTTTGCAAAGAAACAGAAAATGAAAAAACAGGGAATAATATAAACACTTCTAAACAAAAATAAAATTATGGTAGGATTAAGCGTATTTCTTCTAATTGGCATTATTGCCATACTCGCTGTATTCTTTTACTTCGTACCTTTCCTTTTATGGATTTCGGCACGAGTATCGGGGGTAAGAATCTCTCTTATCCAATTATTCTTGATGAGAATCAGAAAAGTACCGCCACAAGTCATTGTTCGAGCTATGATTGAAGCCCACAAAGCCGGACTTAAAACAATCACGCGTGATGAATTAGAAGCTCACTATCTGGCCGGAGGCCATGTAGAACGCGTCGTACACGCACTCGTATCCGCTTCGAAAGCTAATATAGATTTAGGCTTCCAAATGGCTACCGCTATTGACTTAGCCGGACGCGATGTATTCGAAGCCGTGCAAATGTCTGTCAACCCGAAAGTTATCGACACACCGCCGGTTACAGCCGTGGCCAAAGACGGTATACAGTTAATAGCCAAAGCTCGTGTAACAGTACGGGCAAATATTCGTCAACTGGTCGGCGGTGCAGGTGAAGATACCATATTGGCTCGTGTAGGAGAAGGTATCGTGTCGTCCATCGGCTCGTCTGAATCTCACAAACAAGTCCTTGAAAACCCGGATTCCATATCCAAACTAGTATTGAAAAAGGGGCTTGATTCAGGAACTGCATTTGAAATCCTCTCCATTGATATAGCCGATATCGACATCGGTAAAAACATTGGAGCCACTTTACAAATGGATCAGGCACAAGCCGATAAAAACATCGCACAAGCCAAAGCAGAAGAACGTCGGGCCATGGCTATCGCTCTCGAACAAGAAATGAAAGCCAAAGCACAAGAGGCAAGAGCTAAAGTAATCGAAGCCGAAGCTGAAGTTCCCAGAGCTATGGCGGAAGCCTTCCGTTCGGGAAATCTCGGAATCATGGATTATTATAAAATGAAAAATGTCGAGGCAGACACTGCCATGCGTGAATCGATAGCCAAGCCATCGAGTAAACCCGAGAAATAATGAAATCAAGTAATTAGAGAATGAATCGGACATTATAAAAATGTGTATACTCCAAGTCACAGAAAAAAATACTTAGATATACGAAACTTTTTTAGTCCGACGATTGTTATATAAGTAACAAAGAAAAATAAATAATTATGATTTACGAATTGCCTCCATTACCTTATGGTATTAATGATTTAGCCCCTGTAATCAGTCAGGAAACGATAGAATACCATTACGGTAAACATGAACAAACTTATATCGATAACCTAAATAAACTTATCGAAGGAACACCCTTCGCAGACAAGCCTCTCGAAGAAATCATCAAAGAAGCCGACGGAGCTCTATTTAATAATGCCTCCCAAGCATGGAACCACATATTTTATTTCTTCACATTCTCCCCGAATGGAAAAAAAAGTCCACAAGGGAAGTTGGCAGAAGCTATAAATAAGAAGTGGGGAAATTTCGAAAACTTCCAAAAAGAATTTGAACAAGCAGGGACTACTCTATTTGGATCTGGTTGGGTCTGGTTATCCAAAGATAAAGACGGAAATCTGGTTATCAGTAAAGAAAATAATGCGGGCACTCCTTTGACCAAAGGACTTACTCCTTTGTTAACGTTCGACGTATGGGAACACGCCTACTATATCGACTATCGCAACAGACGAGCAGAGCAATTGCACAACCTCTGGAAAATCGTCGATTGGTCGGTTGTTGAATCAAGATATCTATAATTCGCATAGTCGCGCGTGAGCGTAACTCTATCTAGCACTTTAAAATAAGCATAATGTGATGAATTCTAAAAAAGAGATGCTGCGTGAGCAGCGTCTCTTTTTGCATTTAAAAATTCAAAGATAAATTCATATAGACAAAAAAATCATAGTTTTTCTATACATTTAATAAAAAATTCATATATTTGCTCTTCAATTAGATGTAAAAACTTTATTTTTACTTTATAAATCACAAAAACCAAAGGAGTAAAATGGCTACAAAAAAATTTATCCTTGCAGAAAAAGACATACCACAAGCATGGTATAATGTCATTGCAGACATGCCCAACAAGCCAATGAGTCCATTAAATCCGGCAACCAAATCTCCCCTAGCCGTAGAAGACCTCTATCCGATTTTTGCAGAAGAACTCTGTAAACAAGAATTAAACACTTCCGACGCATGGATAGAAATCCCCGAAGAAGTACGCGATATGTACAAAATATGGCGTCCTACTCCTCTTGTCAGAGCTTTGGGGCTCGAAAAAGCATTGGATACTCCTGCACACATCTATTTCAAGAACGAAAGTGTAAGCCCTGTTGGTTCTCACAAATTAAATTCGGCCATACCACAAGCCTACTATTGTAAAAAACAAGGTATAACCAACATCACAACCGAAACCGGAGCAGGACAATGGGGGGCTGCACTCTCTTTAGCCGCAAAAGTATTCGGATTGGAACTTGCAGTCTACATGGTTAAAGTGAGCTTCCATCAAAAGCCCTATCGACGTTCTATTATGCAAACATTCGGCGCACAAGTTATTGCTTCACCCAGTATGTCGACCAAAGCAGGACGTAAAATATTAACCGATCACCCCAATTATCAAGGAAGTTTAGGTACGGCAATATCTGAAGCGATAGAATTGGCAATGAGTACCCCCAACTGTAAATATACTTTAGGTAGTGTACTCAATCACGTATCTTTACATCAAACAGTAATCGGGCTAGAAGCTGAAAAACAAATGGAAATGGCCGGCGAATACCCCGATATTGTCATCGCTTGCTTCGGAGGTGGATCCAACTTCTCGGGAATTTCATTCCCATTTTTACGCCATAAATTAAAAGAGGGAAAAGACATTCGGTTAATCGCAGCCGAACCTGCGTCCTGTCCCAAATTGACCAAAGGAATTTTTCAATACGATTTTGGAGATGAAGCGGGCTATACACCTCTACTGCCCATGTACACTTTGGGACATAACTTTTCCCCGGCCAATATACATGCAGGTGGACTACGTTACCACGGAGCAGGAACGATCGTTAGCCAACTGAAAAAAGATGGCCTCTTGGAAGCCGTGGACATAGAACAACTCGATACATTCAAAGCAGCTACATTATTCGCTCAATGCGAAGGAATTATCCCTGCCCCGGAATCCTCTCATGCAATCGCCGCCACTATACAAGAAGCACTAAGAGCAAAAGAAGAAGGAAAAGAAAAATGCATCCTCTTCAATCTATCCGGCCACGGGCTCATCGATATGGCTGCCTATGACCAATATTTAGCAGGAGACCTTCTGAACTACAATTTACCAGAAGAAGAAATAGCTAAAAACATCAAGGAGTTAGAAAAAATAATTTAGTCATTCATCTTCAAAACAATAACAATCTTATTCGAGACACTGAAAAAATTTCATACCGAAAGTTTGTTCAATAAAAACAAATCGGTTATATTTGCATCGCTTTTCAAAAAGCGAACGGCGGTTTAGTGTAGTGGCCTAGCACGCAACCCTCTCACGGTTGAGACTCGGGTTCGATTCCCGGAATCGCTACAACAAGGAATGAAACCTCAAAAGATTACGTATTAAGCTTTTGAGGTTTTTCTTCCCTAAAACAGGGCTAATACGGATCAAAAGCCCGCTCGTGTTTAGCGAATCACCCCAGATTCGTTAAATAAAAAAAATGCTTAAAAATACGATTCCCGCGCGGATTGATTTTAACATTGACAATCTGCCACAAAAATCCACAATCGACGAAATAATAAGTTTTACATACCCAAGGCTTCGTGAAAATGACCCTGCCTGGTATGTTGAGTTTTACGCTTTCGACCCAGTTAGAGGGAAAATGAGAAGGAAGCGAATAAAGATAAACCGATTGGCGACAAAGAAACAGAGGCGGGAGTATGCTGCAGGTCTGATTATCCGGCTTTACCAACAACTTATCCGGGGGTGGAATCCCTGGGTCGAGAAAGAATTTAAGGTTGCGATATCGTTTGATGATGCCATCAAACGATATGTGGAGAATAACAAGAAAATGTACTCCGATGGGATTTTCAGAAAAGAGACATACATCAGCCACGAATCAAAGATTAAAAAGTTGGTTGCCTATAATCAACAGAGAACCTCACCCATCATCTACCTCTACCAGCTGGACAAACGATTTTGCAACGATTTCCTCGATTACATACATTTGGAACTGAAACTGTCCCCTCAGTATAGGAATAATTGTCTCACTTTTCTCAAAGCTTTTTGCTCCTTTTGCGTAGAAAAAGGACTTATGAACGAGAATCCGGCCTCCGGCATAAAACCTTTCAGTCGAAAATTATTCCAGAAAAGAAGGAAAATTATTCCGCCCTCTGTGATTCGACAGATAAGCGAATATTTGATGTCGAACGACAAACACTTTCTTTTATCGTGTTATCTCTTATACTACTGCTATATTCGTCCCATCGAACAGACCCGGCTGAGGCTTCGATATTTCAACGTTAAGAATTGTACCTTGACAATCCCGTCCGAAGACAGCAAAAACAGAACGACACAAACTATAACTATCCCGAAAAAGGTAATGATGTTCATGCTCGACTTGGGGGTATTCGACTACCCTCCTCACTATTTCCTATTCTCAAACAACATCATGCCCGGCAACGTGCAAGTAGACCGACGGCTCATAACTATTCGCTGGACCCGCCTGAAAAAAGAGTTGAAACTCGACAAAGATTACACATTCTACTCGCTAAAAGATACAGGAATCACCGAAATGCTGGACAAAAAACTGAGCAACATCTCGGTGAGAGACCAGGCAAGACACAGCTCACTGGCCGTTACCGATGTATATACCCGCCACCGGGACAATGCCGATAAAGCCATTCTCGACCTCGACGGGACTCTTTAATCGGTTCGATAGAACGTCCCCTTCAAGAGCTGCGACATACCATATTCCGTGAATGTGGCCGTGATTTTTTCACAGATATACGGCTTACCTTGAATAAAGAACAAAGCCCTCACAGGCGGAATTTTGTTCGCCAAAAACTGGAAATTGTATTTTTTGCCGCTGTCGATCGGAGAGTTGAAATAGGAAAGGTCGCTAGGATCCCTATTTAGACGCATGCTATACCCAGTCTCAACATAAGTCCAGTCCTCATTCGTAGATATTTTGTCGATAATTGGACGCGGCTGCAGCCCTTTGAAATAATTCGTACCGTCCCAGAATGCGACAAAAAGTTGAGAGAAGTATGCCCCACTTTTTTCACTCTCCCCAGATTCGAGTAGACTTATCGGTAAATACTCAGAATTGCCATCTGTTTCTCCATCATTGAAGTCGAGCTCTAAAAACAGACATTGCCCTTTACTGGTTTCTGTGTCATCTATCCAGGTGGGGACAATCCCTATCTCTATGCTATCGCTTTCCTCATTTGTACCGATGCGTTCTCCAAACTGGTTTATCGGTTGAAGAATGTTCACATACTGGTCATAATAGGTCTCAGACACTGGATCATAATAGCTCTGAGGTATAATCTTTACCGGTCTAAATACGAAATAGGTATCCAAAGACTCGACATACAAGATTTTTCCCAAATTTGAATCAGGATACTCAACCCCGACAACGGTCTCCTTCAAGTTTTTATTGGCCTCGATTAAATCATTCAGAGTCTCATATCGGACAATCATCTTCTCATGATTTTCCACCAACCAGTTACACGAGTAGAATTTCCACATTTCATGGTCGCAATCGGAATATCTCAAAGTAGATACTCCCCTGTATGAAGATTCCCCCTCGGAGCTAACCTCTACCGTAAAATCGTCGGCAACATGGTTAAGGGTTATACTGGTATTGAAATCCGAGTCATTAGCGATGAAATGGAATGTCACTGTCTTGCCCCTATGGTCAACGTCAATAAATGCCGACAGAAAGTTCTCCAAATGTTCAAAAAACTCTGTCACAGTCCAGTGAGGAAGGGCTTTTGCTATTTGGGGCATATCCCAGGCATACGGGAGCGAATTGCAGACTATGAGATGACGATATGTCGACCTCTCCCATTCCCCGAAATCATAACTATAACCTAATACCTCGCAAATTTGTTTTGCGATGAATAGCAAATATGGCTGAAACGATACCCCCTTGGTGTCCGGATGCCATTTATAAGTGCCATTTTCATATACGACCTCATTTTGTATATTCCCCGAATAGTTGTTGACCCAGGGCAAAGATATATAGTTTTTCATGCGGTCGATGCTCCTCCAAAGCCATTCTGGAGGTGTATTACTCATATTCACATACTCATAATCGCCCAAGTCGAGTTCGTTGATGTATATCTCGTCGAAATCACCGATGAAGTTTTGGGCGCTCATTCCATCGAGGAATTGCCCTTTGATTTCGGATTGCGACACCTCGACAATAGCGAGAACCCCCATTTTATAGAAATTGGTATCCCGTAGTTCACAGGCGAAGTTCACTTTTTCGATATCGACATCTTTCCGATACAAAAGCCCGAATATCGCCCGATTCCGAGGACAATCGACTATGGGGAAGGTGATAGACAAGGTGTACTCGTCGGAACCAGAGAAAAGCCTGTTTTCAGCGATAAACTCGAAGGAGGTTCCTTTCTTCAAGAAAGCCTCTTTACCCTCTACGAATATTTTCATTTCCTGCGTGATTTAGGGGTTTTGTTTCTGATCAAACGATCGTATTCGTCCTGAGCCTTCTTGATGCCCCGGTCGCCGGTAACCGTGTTGACCGTGACGAAGGGCTCGTCCAGTCGGTCACCCAATTTTTTGAGAACCGCAAAATATGTGGCGAGCAATACGCCTGTGTCCGGGGAGTTTCCTCCTCCATCAGGCGAAGGGGCTGGTAAGCTAATCGGCGCGGGGAGAGCAGACACTCGACGGATAGAGCCGATCGTGTTGGTTCGCTGCGCATATTCGAGGGCATCGATGATAGGACGCGTTACCGGCGAAGTCACCAGTTTCTGACTGGCGACCCACTCGCCGGCATGGACGATACCGGCCGGCTCGTCCACCGGGCCGGGGCGGGTGAATCCGCCGGCGGCATACCCCTGCGCTTCGGAGGCCTGTTGCTGTTTCTTTATAGCCGCGATCTGCACGGCGCCGGCAGCTACGGCCATGGCCGCCGCAATAGGAGCCATGATATATCCGACGATGGGTATCGCCGCAGCTGAGCCATAAGCGGCCAAAGCGTTCTGAGCAGTCTGCGCCACGGCTTGGATCACCTGCATGGCGAACATCTTGCGGTTCGCTTCGTTCTTTGCCCGGGCTATCTCATTCTCTCTATCCTGCTCGAGCTTCTTGACTTTGTAAGTATTTCCTTCGGCCAACGAAATCTCTTTGTCGTAGCGTTTCTCGATGGCGGCGGTCTCCATCTCCATATTCGACTGGACTATCGAGGATATTTGCGAGAAGATAGCCGACATTCCCGACATGATCATACCGAAAGAGTCGGTCACGGCTTTCCCGCCGTCGCTTTGCAACCACTCGGCCAGCTCGGCGTTGGCTTTCTCCATGGCATTGAAACTCTCCTCCGTAGTCTCTTCGAAATACTGCTTTTTCAATGCCTTTTCGGCGATGGCAGAGGCTTCGATGATTTTCTGCCTTTTAGCCTCGTCGTTTCCGGCCGCGTCGAGCATCTTCTTCGTCAAGGCATTCAGAGAATCGATTTGCAGCCGATACTGCTGCTCCCTCTCTTCGGCCGACATAAGGGATATCCCTTTGAAATACTCCTCATAAAGAGTCTTCTGCCTGTCTTGCGTCTCCTTGAACTTGGCCAGCTTGTCGGCTTGCAGTTTGTCGGTAATCTGTTTTTCAATCTCGGCGCGCTCCTGGCTACCCTCGGCATACAACTCTTTGAGCCGGTTGAGATATGCTATCTCCGACTCGAATTTCATTCGCTGGTAAGTCTTTTCCGAAATTCGGCCCCGCATATAACTGTCGGTATCGGCAGCATCGCGTTCCCGGCGTTCGGCTTCTATCTCCTCTCTTGCGGCATCGAACTGCTCTTTATTCCGCTGTGTCACCTCCTTTTCAGTGAGTTTGTCGAGCTCGCCGACGATATCGGCTATCTCCTTTTCCGTGGCCTCTGCGTTCTGCAACTTTTTGAGAAGATACTGTTTATCGAGCTCTGCTTTTTTCTCGATATATTCGTTGTAATCCATCAATCCTGTAGCATAGCCGGCGAGAGCCTTCGACTTCTCGATCGACAGCCAATCGTCTTCTGCTTGAAACTTATTTCTTTCCCCGCTTTTCCCCGCACTACCGGAAGCAGAGACAGAACTCATATTTCCACCGTCTCCCTGCCCGGCGAATACATCGGTCAAAGATATACCGTACTCCTCGGCCAGTTTCTTATTGGCCGCTTGCAGCTTAGTCAGCTTGTCGTTCGCTTCGGCATACGCTTTCCACGCTGCTTCCGCCGCCTTCCGTTCATCGTCGGTTCCGGGAGCCGATTTCCTTACCATGACATTCGACAAAAGCGCCGACTGATCTTGCGCATAACCGCCGCCCATGGCCGACGGGCTTATGTTGTATCTATCGATATATTCCTGCCTCCGCTTCTTCGCCCGGTCATAGGCTATGTCCGTATCGACAGCGTTTTTCTCCAACTCCGGCATGGATTGTTCTATCTCGACGATTTGCTCGGCATTCCTCTTTATCAAATCGGCCGCGGCCTTCGCCTTCGCATTTTTCAGAATCGAATCGGTCAATTCATCGTATTTGGCTTTGGCGTCTCCCAACATGATTTGTTCGGTCGACATTTTGGAAAAATAATCGGGATAGAGCGATTGCAACCGGCGGGCTGCCTCGATTCGTTCTTCCTTCGATCGGGCTTCGTCGACGGCTGCCCGATACAATGCTTGCAAACGTGCGAGTTCCTCCTTCGATGCCGAGGCGGCAGCTTCCGAGACATCGGTGATGCTTTTCTCGTATTCCCGCTCGGCTTTGGCGGCCTCGGCCGCCGCCTCACGAGCAGATTTCATCTTTTCCCGATAGGAAAGCAAGGCTGCGACTCCGGCCGACAAGGCTCCTACCAATATCCCGACAGGCGACATTTTGGTCGTGCGATTGAAGGCCTTCATCACGACATCGGCTTTGCGGACCTGACCTTCTAATCTAAAATAGGCGTATCTGAGCAATAGAACGATACCTCTCCCTGTCGCCGCAATCGAATTTCCGGCCTTCTGCGTCGCATTCCAAAGATTTTGAGCGACGGTACTCGCTTTCACGGCGACCGTATATCCGGCTATACCGGCCGCCACAGAGACGATCAAGGCTCTATTCTCTTTCATAACGGAGATAACCTCCTTAAATACCAGGAGCAAGGCCGACGCACCGGTAATCGCATGGCGCATGACAGGAAGCAGATCTTTCCCGAGCTCGACCGATAACTCGTTGAACGACTTTTTGGCCTTGTCGAGCTGCGCCTGCACCGTATTATTTTGGACATTAAACTCTGTAATGGCCGATGTGCCTTCATCAAATGCTTCCTGAGCCAGCTTTTGCTCTCTCCGAACCGATTCGATATTCCCGGCCAGCACCGACAACACGCTGGCCGCCCGTGATCCGTCGAGCTTCATCTCGTCGAACATCGGAGCCAGCGCCTGCATGCCTCCGGCCTTACCGAGGGTGTCGAGCAGTTGCAGCAAAGCCTCGTTCGCATCCTCCCTCACCAGCCGGGCGAACTCTTTCACGTCGATGCCTGCTATGCGGGCCAGTTTCCCCGGATCCTGATACATTTTCATGATAATGCCCTGCAAAGCGGTGGCCGACATCTCTACTTGCTGGGCGTTCTGGTCGAGCACCGAAGCGTAACCCATGATTTTAGGGATACTCATATCGGCCTGTTTACCCACACCGGCCATACGGTTCTCGAAATCTACCAAATAAGAAGCCGAAGCGGTGGAGTTTTGGGAGACTTCGTTGATGGCAGCGCCCACGGCCAGCATGGCTTTTCCCAAGCCCATTCTCTCGGCATCGCCGTAAATCGACGAAAGTTTTCCGATATCCCGGGTCGCCCCCTCTCCCAATTCGTCGAGGGCGACGTTGATCACATCGGCCGCCTCGACATATTCGATAACCGCCTGCTGCGAGGCGATTCCCAGTTTCCCGGCCTCTTGGGCAAGCTTGTTGAGCTGCTCGCGAGACGAGCGTGTATCCATCGTCTTGAACGATTCGTTCAGTCGCTCGACCTCTTCCGTCGTCATGCCGGTGAATTTGCGCACATTCGCCATTTCGCCTTCCATGTCCGCATAACTCTGTACAGCCCGCCTGCCGGTAATGGTCAAGCCGGATATCGCGGCCATGGACATCGTAAGGGCGCTTCCCCAGTCGTACATTTTTTTGGCGAACCGGGACCACAACGACTCATGTTCTTTCATCGAACCCTTTACGGAGTTCAATTCCCTTTGCACCGCTTTGATTTTTTCTATCTGGGCATTCCATGCGGCCGATCCCCGCTCGATATTGTCGAGCTGCTTCCGGAGGGTAGATAGCGTTTTAGAGAGCTCTCTCGGGGTAGCCCTGTCGAGACGGCGCATGACGCTCTCGGCTTGCTGAGCCGACGACGACATCTCCCTAATCTCCTTATTCGTCTTTTTCAGCTCCTTTTGGAGCTTGTTCATCTCGATTTTGTCTCCGGTATTCCGGGCACGGGCCAAAGCGTTTTCCAGATCCTCGGCTCTCTGCCGAAGAGCCTTCAAGCGATCCTCCGCGTTCTTGCCGTTCACCTCCAAGGTGATGGAGGCCGATGTTTCGTAATTGCTCATATCCGATTAATTTTTCACGAATATGGCCACTCCCGGCGAGAGGGAAAAAGACACAAAAAGAGCCTCGGGAAGATTTCCCGAGGCTCCGACGAGAATTCTATTTCTACAATAACGTATTACGAACGACGAGCTTTCCTTTTGAAAAAGCGAACGAGGCGACTGCAAAGAGCGGCTATCGCCGTGACCGAAAAAGCAGCTACCACGATCCAATATATGTACGACAATACAACGCTAGCCGCCGTGAATACTCCAAGAGCTATAATTATCACGAACAAGAGCACAAATCCTAAGGCCTCGATTATAAACATATTTCCTCCTTTTCTTCGAAGATACGAAAAACTCCCGGCATTCGCAAGCCGGGAGCAAAAAATTATCGCGCGGTCTCGTCCTTCGTCGACCGGAACGTCTCGATATATTCTTCGAGCATCTCTTTGAAGGCGAACAGCTGCGGCTCCCTGTCGAACCATACGAACGACCGGGGCAATCCGGAGGATTCGACCTCTATCTCTACCGACGGCGATTTCCCCGGTTCTCCGGCCGGGTAGAGGGTGATCCGAACGACCAGGTCGTCGCGGGTGAACTCGATCGTATGGCTTTTCATCGCGCACCTCCTTTCTCCGTAAAACGGGAGGTTATGTCGGCTACGCCCCGATAGGCGTAAGCTGCCAATGCGAGCGCCGGCAAGGCCAACAGGGGCTCGCCGGTCGACAGGGCGAGCAGCAAGACGAATAACGAAGCGACGAAACGGACGCTTCGCCACATTTCACGGCGGGTGAGCTTTACTTCGAGCTCTCTTTCAAAAAAACGGATAAGATAGTTTTCGAACGCAAAATTCTGTCGTTCAGTGCGGGCGGAGAAAATTTTCCCCTGAATCCCGATGGATTTTGTAGTGTCCATAAGATGGTTTGTTTGGCATTTTCAGGCAGAAAAACGGCTGCCATTTCCCGTGTCGCCAAACAAACCATCTTGATGCGTCGAGCGCAAAAAAATGAACAGGAAAGACAGCCGATATTCGTAATAACAAATAAAACTTATTATGTCCTTAAATTGAATTCAACGCCCAAAGAAATTTAATCTTAAATCTCACTAAGTAAATGAATTATCCTAGCCTTGATATTTTCATATGTTGCATTCAATTTATTTTTCGCGGCTCTTGTCAATCTTGATGTATGGGCCATAGCGTCTCTAATAGGTTTATATTCTTGAGCATCTCGATGTAAACTAGCCTTTTTAAGGTCTCCTTTAGATATTGGTTCAACCAAATAAGTCAAATCGTCCATTGAAAAATACGAAAGATCACTATCGTCTTCCCTTATATCAAAACTAATATTAGCTGAATTCTTTGCATTTTCAGCAGTTTTCCTCCATTTTTCTATTTCTTTCTTTTTATCGCTTAAATCAAGTGATTTTTCTCTAATATACTTTCTCAAAAGGTTTTCTGAAATAAAACACTCTCCATAAGAAGTAAAATTAAATGTTGCATCTTCATCTAACTCTGCAATCCATTGCTCCACCTTTTTCCTATTTGCATTACTTGTCCCCTCTGGTACAAAATCTTTCGAAATTTCATTAAACAGTTCTTTTGATTTTCTATCCTTCGGAGGAATTCTTGTATTCTCCGAATCACCTTCCTGCTTTAATTCTGTGCGCCAAATATCCCAGTCTTCTATAATTCTCTTTAACAACGTCTCCAATTCTTGAAGTAATCCCAAGAATTTGGGATCATCAGAGACAATACCCTCTCTACTACTCGTAAAGCGGTCATTTTCATCATCTAATTCATTATAATGAATCTGCCCATATAAGTAACTCTCAACAATTCTTGCAGTCGGAATGTGTTTTAATATGTTCTTCTCTCTGATCCGCCCATTAACATATAAGTCTATACTCACTTTTTCTTCTGAGCCTCGAATTTTTAGCATCGAAGGTTTCGCCACAGATGCTATAAAACCATTTATTCCAATCGCATCTACTTTTAGATTCACATTTCGTTTTAATGAATTTCGATTTTTTAAATAATCTTTTAAATATGGATCATTAGGACTATTTATTTCCCATAAAAGTTGCGTATTATCTACAAGCTCATTCAGTTCTTCCAAACTGATTTTCTTATCATTTAATACTATATTGAAATTAGGATCCAATAAAGAAAATCGGAAATACAAAGCGACCAATTTTCGTATATAGTCGACTCTATTCCTTATGCCATCATTGATCTCCTCAAATACAATTACAGTCCCATGGGACAAACTTCGTGTATATTCCTCTATTATCCTTTCTGATGGTTCCATAAGATTATACTCATTTGCCGAAACATCATCTTTTATAGCCTCATCCAAACCAGAATTATCAATAACACCTCCAACTATGTCTGTATTCTCAGTCTTTGTTATTACTGTTATTCTTTTGGCACAAGACAACAATGCTAATTTCCCAATTCCCTTTCTTCCAATAAAAGGACGGCCCGAGTCTGTTTTTATTATATTACCCTTTCGCTTAGAATACCCAATTTTCAAGAACTTATTCTGAAAATCATAATCTGTCATCCCTTTCCCATCATCTTGAATAACAAGAATATTTTTCTCCTTATCCACACAAATATTTACATTAGTAGCATCAGCATCCCACGAGTTTGAAATAGCTTCCCCCAATACAGTTATAAAACTCCTATATAAATTTCGTCCTAAATGATTAAGGATACTAAGAGATATATTAAAAGTGTACGTTTTCATAATATTTTTATTATATGGTTAATTATACTTTCTGCTATTATTTCTCCCAATCTCGGAGGGACAGCATTCCCGATATACCTAGATGCTTTAGTAATAGAGACTCGCTCTTCATCGGAAAAGAATTTATAGGTTTTAGGAAAAGTCTGTATCAATGCGGCTTCTCTGACCGATATAGCACGATCTTGCGAAGGATGTCCGAATCGGCCGTTTCCTAGCCCTGTACACTGTGTCGTCATCGTAGGTGCAGGCGACTCCCATACCATTCTACCGTACACGCTTCCGAACGACTTCCCGGCATCTGTTTTATGGCATTTCAATCTCAACTCTTCCGGCCAATCTTTCCAACTTCCACCATAGGGGGTACTTCGAATGCGTAAGAGATTTAACGGAGAAAGCGACTTGGCTCTATGCAACGGGTCGTTCTTATCCGTTTCTCCGGCTTCAATCTCTGGTAAATCGCCGATAACGGACTTTACCGACACGTAATCGTCGGGAGTATGCGTAGGAGGTATTAATTCTATATCTCCGAATTTAGAAGCCAAAAGCACTAATCTTTTTCTCGTCTGAGGTATTCCGTAATCGGGACAATAGACCTCGTTTACACTTACATGATAATCATTTTCGTTTAACAGCTCGACGAAATCTTGTAGAACCGGTTTTAACTTAAAACGAGCGATCTGCGTTACATTCTCCATCGTAACGATGTCCGGCTCGACACCGTCGACCAATCGCCCGAATTCATACAATAAATCGTATTTATTCGGGTCTTTTTCCTTATGCTTGAACGAATACGAAGAAAACGGCTGACATGGAGCACAACCCGCTAAAACTTTGATCTCATGATTCCCGAAAAGAGATCGAATCCGTTCATCGGTCACTCGTGTAATATCCGTATCGAAAAATTCGGCCTCGTTATTATAAGTATATGCGAATTTACAAGTCTTATCGACATCGAATCCCGCTATGATTTTCAGCCCTTTGCGTTTCAATCCATAGCTCAATCCTCCTATCCCGCAGAACAGGTCGATTACCCCTATTCGATTTTGTTTCGACATATCGTCCATTCTTCTTTCAAAGTGTCTATCTTTGTACAAAGATAGGGAAAGAGTTTGAAAATAGAATAATTTTTATATAATTATGGATTCTTGCAGTAAAGAGAAACGATCCGAAATAATGTCGAAAGTCAAGCGAAAAGATACTCGACCCGAAATACAAGTTCGTAAATATCTATTTTCAAGAGGCCTAAGATACAGGACGAACTTCAAAAGTTTGCCGGGCTCTCCCGATATCGTTTTGAAAAAATATAAAACAGCCATTTTCATTCACGGTTGCTTCTGGCACGGACATTCGTGTCGCGCCGGTCATAGACCCAGTAGCAATACCGACTATTGGATTCCTAAAATAGAAAAAAATATAGAACGAGACTCCCGTAAAATCGAAGAATTAAAAGAAAAAGGGTGGCATGTGATAGTAATTTGGCAATGCGAAATAAATACTATCGCCAAAAGAAACGACAGATTATCCAGACTCTTCGACGAAATCAAAAACCAAAACTAAAATTGAATAAGCCCTAGTCGACGACCGCACTATTTTGGGAAACAAAACGGTTCGTTTCTCGATAGAATATTACGATTTTAATTATAAAAATCTGAAAATCAATTTTTTGAAACATATTCATTTCTATATTTTTTTCAAATCCCCACACTTTTTCCAGCCTTCAAAAACTTAATACCCTAAAAAATAAGCTCTTAGGGGTTCAAAAAGGAAATTTTTTTCCTTCTTTCAGTCGGAAGTGCCCCCTACTGCCCTGAAAAACAAAAGCAGATTCCGTATTTCGAAATAGCGGAATATGTACAAAAGCCCGGTATCGAGGCGTATCTATAAAAAAATGCAGCCCGCTTTCACAAGCAGACTGCATCGCTCATTCTAACTAAAAACAACTATCAGAACGCCCAAAGAGTATAGCTAACCGTCACCCCGACGAATGGCTGGAAACCTCGCGGGGTAAGGCCATAACCGGCTCCGACTCCGATATTCCACCTGCGGGGCTTCTCCCGAACGGTGATAATCTGCGTCCTCGGAAAGAGAAACAGACTGTCGAGTCTCGGACGATACCCCGACACATAGGCTCGGTAGGTACTGTCTTCATAGACTTTCTGCGTAATGGGAATAGCGACCGCAACGCTATCGCTCCGATGTACGGTGTCGACTGCATGGCTCCCGACACTATCATTGACAGCGGACGGAAGTCGTGCAATGACATATTTCACTACTATGCTATCCCGGGGAACCGGGACGAAGTAGGGAATCGTATCGACAAACGTCGCGGTGTCTTTCTCCCGATTTCCCTCGGGAGCGGTATCGACGGGGCGTAACCAGCCCCAAAAAGCGACAACGAGAAGCATACCGACGAGAAGCCAGGGCAATGTTTTCATAACGAGTTCAGATAATCGATAATTCCTTTTACGTGCAAACGGACTATCGCCTGCTTGCCCGCATCGCTCAAAAGATAATCCACGTCCTCCCGGTTATCTTGGAAAAGATTCTCTGTCAATACGGCCGGGCAATTCGTGTGTTTGCAGATGTAAAGGCTACTTACCCAATAATTGCGGCCGCCCGTCTCCATGCGTACCGTCAGGCCGATGTTTCCGGCGGCTTCGGCTATGGACGTCGCAAGCCGCTCGCTGTCTTGCGATGCCGCCGGATCGACGAACACGCTCCACCCTCTGGCCGAAAACCATGTCGAACCGTTACCGGCGGCATTGACATGTATCGATACGAGTATAGCCTGCTTGCCAGTTTCCGCATAAATTCGGTTCGCTCGTTCCACACGCTCCTTCAAGGGAACGTCTGTATCTTCGGGAACGAGCAAGGATACATCGATACCCTGCCGTTTCAAATCCTGCGCTATCCTGCGGGCCATCTCACGTGTGTAGGCATACTCCCTTAACCTTCCGTCCGGGCTTCTCTTTCCCGCTGTGTCCCGACCATGTCCGTTGTCTAGAATCACCTTCATTTTCTTTTAGATTTTATATAATGAACGGTCTTTCGAAAGACGATTACTCGTCTCTATTCTCCGGTTCGATCACATCGCCGCTCTTATTCTTGAACAGTTTGAAGATATTGATGCGTAACTTACTTCCCCGAGCTTCGAAGTAATTGTTGAAACACGAATTGATCTCGCAACCGTAAACCACCAACAGCACCAATGCCGGGAGTATCGGCAATCCGAAAGGTTCGCCGAACACTTTCCCGAAACTCATGGCCACCAATATCCAGCAAATATAATCCACCAATTTGTTCACGCTCCGCCGAGTCGCCCGACTCGTCCGTATCTTCTCCCCTCGCTTCCGAGCTGCCTCGATGCCGAATTTCAAGTCCGCCACGATCAAGCACACGGCCGCGAGAATAAACCACTTCACCGGCTCCAACAGATCGGTAAACAGCGTCAGCGTAGCTGTAAATACTTCTTGCAATACGTTTCTCTCCTGCATATCAATTCGTCCGTCTCTCGTTAAATACTCGTTCCAATTCTCTCGCCTCCGCCTCGGGGAGTTCCTCCCAATTCGTCAGGTCGGTTCCGTCCGGGGCGGAAACAGCCGGAGTAACCGTGATATACTCATCTGTTTTATATACCAACAAATATCCTTCTCTCGCTTTTTTCCGTATCATTTTTCAAACTCCTATTACTTGCCAATTTTTATCCGTAGCTATCTTTATGTCCCCTTCCGTCAATTCATGAGTACCCGGATTATCGGTAATATTTATAATTCTCTGTGACTGACCGCTGAAATCCGGTAGTTGCTCGAATACTTCCATTATGGCTCCATATTCGAATTTAGAGCCGTTGATATTTATATGAGCTCCGCCCGATTGGAGGCCAAATGGGGAGTCCTTACTAAATTGTAACCCGTATATAGCCGAAACAGACGAATTAAATACATTCAATTTGGTTTCTGGAGTCCCGAATGAAATGGACAGCTTCGGACAGTTGTTAAATCCGTTCGCATTTAATCTGGTCGCTTTCCTTCCAATGGTTGTGGGGAAATTCACCGCTTCCTGTAAATTTATGCACCCGGAAAAAGCGCTGCCCAATTCATTTACCGAATCAAACAATTCCCGATTCTCCGGGAATACGATCTTTCTTAAAGCGTTACACCCCGAGAACGTGTAACCCATATTTGTCCAAGCTCGTTCCGAATCGGTCGGCAGTATAATTTCCGTTACCACTATATTCTGCTCGAAGAGATTGGAAATCTCCAAAAAATTAAATCTTGACAAATCATATCTATAATTCAACAGATTGGGGGCATACATAAATGAAAATACAGCACCCCTGTATGCCTTTATATTTTTATAATTGAAAACATCGAAAGGGTATTGCCCCAACAATTTAGAGACCGTATTCCCGGGCAATTCGTCGAACGCTATATCCTCCGAATCATATCTTATCTCATGGAGATATACCGATCTGAGCGTATCCGCTTTAAGAATATGTTTTCCGATCACTCTGACATATTCTATCCAATTGACGGCCGTATTCTGTGCCCAATTCAATATCAGATAAGAGTATAAACCGTTTTTGTTTATCGAAACCGCCTTCACTTTCGAATTGGATTTCACATTATTATAGACAGGAGAAAGTTCTATGGCATTATAAACGGCATGGTCCTCTTTGACATACAAATCCACGTGCCAGAACCTTTCGCCGTGAGAATCCAAAGTTCCCGTTCCTTCTTTGAATTTATGCCTGCACGTATGATATCCCGGTTCCTCCCTGCCATTCAATATCTCCGTAGTACCGTCTCCCCAATCCACTTCGATGACTTGATCATATATCCAGAATGTCAGGTCATAATCGGGGTCTTCACCTGTCGTATATGCAATCAACCACACATGGAACCGAGGGGTTAATTCCAAATCAGGCCATTCGGGATCCACCCGATACGGCGGCCTCGCTCTATATGCGGTAATAACGGGAACGACTACGGAATTATTTATTCGGGGGATTTCCGGCACTACGACAGATTCTTTCACCGCAACGGCCTCCGGCACGATTACTCGCTCTTGGACTGCTGCACAGTCGCATGTTCCCATAACATTATATAATTTTGATGTTTGTAGCTTCTTGTCTTCCGTACGGGCAATATCCTTTTTCGAAATCAGGATCCTCCCGACAGAAACGTCGCTCTACGGTGAGAATCCCCCGGCGGAATGTATTCGGCTCGAATATGCCTATCAGTTTACCGTCGCGAAAGACGCAATTAACGCGTTCATCGCCACTCTGCGATATTACACAAGACTGCCCGGCTTCATCGCGATAGATGAAGCGGAAAACCATATTTTCGGCATCTAGGGGATTACCTTGCGAATCTTCGAATACGATTTCGAATTTTATTCCTTCCCATGAATATTTTTCATGCATTCCTGTCATATTTTATATATAATAAGTATCTTTGTCCTAGCCCGACTGAATAGTCTTCGGGCAGTCCGGAGTGAAAAATCCTTTTGTAGGCCCGACGGAATAGTCTTCGGGCTTTTTTCATATCTTCTCCTTTAACATTTCCCCTTTTTCAAAAGTGAATGAGAAATCAACGCCATTGGGAATTTCATTACCGACTACTCGAAGCGAGAACCTTGCGATATTCGAAATTCGAGTTCTCCCGTCGAACACAGCCAGGCCAAACTGTCGAACTACAATCTGTTCTCGACTTGCACCACGCGGTGTTTCTGTAAAGATGAATTCTTGTTTATATCGGCCATAATGGACAATGACTCTCGGGAATTTGTCTTCCACAACTTGTCCTCCAATCTCATCAGGTGTATTCGAAATTATGGTTGCGGCTCCGGGCGTATAGGGCCACCGATAGAACTGGAACCTTGATTCCGGGTTGTTTACGTTCTGCGGGATTCGCCAGCCGGCCACTTTTCGATACCCTTTTTTATCAAAATTCCTGTCTCGCGTAGAGACATGGCGCATGAGGCGAATTTCAAACGTCGAGGCGTCCGCCCCAGTCGGTAGGTATTCGACCGGATACAGGACAAGATTCCCCTGTTCTATTTTCAGCGTGATGTCGATGTATGGTGATGCTACTCCGATAGGGCCAGAATTTTGGCTGCCAATCAAAGAAGCCATATCGTCAAGAATAAGCCCGAGACTGTCGGGGGTGATGCTGTTCGCTTCGGTTTCTGCGCGGAGTGCTTTGATTTTCGCTTTGATTTCGTCGATTTGAGCCATAGTGTTTCTGTTTTTCCTCAAAAATATGGACGAATGACGAATCGTAAAAAGACAAAAAACCCCGCATCTCGAAGATACGGGGCCGGATACTCCATAACAAATTATCGTTCGGGCTTCATGAATCGCCAACGTCGTCTTTCATCGGCCGGAACGTCTCGATATATTCTTCGAGCATCTCTTTGAAGGCGAACAACTGCGGCTCCCTGTCGAACCATACGAACGACCGGGGCAATCCGGAGGATTCGACCTCTATCTCTACCGACGGCGATTTCCCCGGTTCTCCGGCCGGGTAGAGGGTGATCCGAACGACCAGGTCGTCGCGGGTGAACTCGATCGTATGGCTTTTCATCGCGCACCTCCTTTCTCCGTAAAACGGGAGGTTATGTCGGCTACGCCCCGATAGGCGTAAGCTGCCAATGCGAGCGCCGGCAAGGCCAACAGGGGCTCGCCGGTCGACAGGGCGAGCAGCAAGACGAATAGCGAGGCAACGAAACGGACGCTTCGCCACATTTCACGGCGAGTGAGCTTTACTTCGAGCTCCCGCTCGAAAAATCGAATGAGGGATTTCTCTAAGGCCGATGTTTTTCGGCCTTCCTTTGCCTGCGATACAGGCAACACGACTGTTTTTTTCATTTTGATGAGCATTAAATGAAATAATATGTTAACTAAAACACGGGAAGGGAATAAAAAAGTTCCGCTTTCCCGTTGCTCATCACCTAAATCAGGCTGGGAGGCCATTAAGCTCTCCACACGGGGGTCGGAACTATATGTATCGCCCTGGGCATAAAAAATGCCAACGGCAAAGTTGGCGAACGTCGTCGCCTGATTTAAATGATGAGCATTGCAAAGATGGGGGTTCTTTTCGAGAAAAGCAAGAGATCGGGCGAAAAAAGAAATATTTCGCCACATCTCACGGCGGGTAAGCTTCACTTCGAGCTCCCGCTCGAAAAATCGAATGAGGGATTTCTCTAAGGCCGACGTTTTACGGCCTTCTTTTGCCTGCGATACAGGCAATGCGACTGTTCTTTTCATTTTTGTTACGCAGTTAAATGAAACAATATATTTTGAAAGACGGGAAGGGAACAAAAAAGTTCCGCTTTCCCGTTGCGTAACACCTTGACAAGGCCGTGGGTGCATTAACACTCCACACGGGGGTCGGAACTATAAATTGACCGATGGGCACAAAAAATGCCAACGGCTATGTTGGCGAACGTCGTCGCCTTGTCAAAATGTTACGCATTACAAAGATGGGGGATTTTTTTGAAACGAGCAAGGGATAATACAAAAAAAAGCCCCGACTTTCACAAGCCGAGACCTTTCCTAACTTAAATAATAATCTATGAAGTCAAGTCATGCGACTCCGTTGGAGGAGTAGCGATATAGGGCATTCTGCGGGAATTTTTCGCACCCGATGTATAGCGTGTCGAAAGCATCGGTTCCGTCGGTACGATGTTCGAGCAGGGATTCTTCCGACTCTTCGAGCTTTTCTCCGCCTTTGTCTTTCCGAAAACCGTTCCGCCCCCGGGAGACACCGGCAGATTGTATCGCAAGAATGAGGTCGTCGTTATTCTGGCGGTTGAAAAAGGGCATGAACCGCTGTTTGCCTGCGAACCCTTGATTGATCAAGAGGTATTTCTCGTCGTGCCGCATAGGGTTCCCGAGATAGACATCGACGACCGTCCAACCGTGCCTCTCGAATTCGTGGCAAACCACCCAATGGAAGTCTTGGTCGTTGACGGCATAGTTGGCTCCGAGAGCCGTGGAATCGTAGTAATAGACGACGGTCTTATTTTCGTGATTCGCATAGTATGTGCAGAAGTCGTCAATAAGAGCAGGGATTTTCCGCTCGAATTTGACGAAGAACGATTTTATGATGTTGAGTCGACGCCCGGAAGGTTGCCCGGCGACTATCCAGTTGATATTGGCGTTGTAGTCCATGCCGATACAAATAGGCTCGAACGGATCGACGTCTTTATCGGCCCGACTGTCGAGCAAAGCGGGGTCGAAGTCGTAGCCGAGCGAATCGAGATAATCGAAATCGCTGGCGTTGTATTTATGGGCTTCGCGCATGGAGGAGTAGAACCCGTCTTTGGCGATACCTATCCGCTGGCAGAGGATAGAGGTCCGGAATGTTTTCGGCGTCAGGTCGCGCTTCATCTGCTTGATGTAGTTCTCGCCCAAAAGTTGAAGGTTCTCGATAGAGGAGTACTCTTTGTAATACACGGCGACCGACCTCATTTTATTGAGGTTCGTATCGAGACGACGGAGATAGCTTTGCAAATACTTGGGGATTGGTTTCCCTTCTTTTTTACACTCCCGTATCCGAGTTTTTGTTCTCCAAATTTCGAAGACCGTGGCTTTGATGGTGTCGATGAGTTCGACGTCCATCTTCTCCTTGTAATGAAGGAACCAAGAGCCCTTTTGCGTTTGGGGCATATCGCTCAAAATCATGAGCGAATGGTTGAACGAGCGGGCGCCGAAATAGGATTTTATGCCGCCGTTGGCGGGGAGCGTTTCTTCTTTGAGCTTTTTGTAGTCGATGAACTTGGCTTCGTCGACGAGCACCCACGAGAGCGTTAAAGAATTGGAAGAACCGGGACGGTCTTGCGAAATGATAATCGCCACCGAGCCATTATAAAATGAAATTACATGTTCGTAGTCGGCCGGATCGGTAATCGGCTTCGCGAACCATTTCGGGGGACGACGCCCCACGACATAATGGATGCCTTCGGCGAATCCCCACCGCTTCCATGCGGCGAATAACCCGGGCAAAGTGTTCGTGAGCCCGTGTTTGAAAGTGGGGACGACGATGCCTCCGGTAGAGCCCGGCATGCGCTGCATGTTCCTGAGGACGAACGGCGAGGCGATACTGTCGGTTTTGCCGGTACGCCTGCCGGCGACGATTACCGTAGTATTGGCCCCGATAAGCTGCGTGAGTCGCTGCGGCGCGTTGAAATAGACCTTATTTTGCGCTTCCATCTCCGAACAGTTCGTCTTCTTCGAGATCGGCTTCCTCGAATTCGATATCTTCGATGTCGATAGTCTCTTTACGGTACTTGTCGAGCATCTCTTTGATTTTCTCGTTGATATTGGGAATAGGTTTAATACCCAGCACCGTAGGGTCGTCGGTGGCCGTAAAGGGCTGCACGACGATCCGGTCGTACGGCATGGCCCGCTCGTCCTCGATATCCACGCGGTTGTATTTGGCATAGCTGGAAGCCGCCCGTTCCATCGTCTTGGTATCCTTGCGCTTTTTGGCCGTTTGGTAGGTCTCCAAAAGCATCTCGTTGGCTCTCCACCGATGATAATCCCGGGAGGCTTCCGCAATCCTCGGGATCATCGACTTAACGATGGCGAGATCGGAATAGGCCGCGGCCTGAGAAATGCGATGCCGGGAAACAAGGACTTCGACGAACTGGCGGTCTTTCGCATCGGGATTGGCGACTGCCCAAGCATACATCTCGCGCAAACGCAGAAGCCTACGAACGGTAATTTCGTCGTATTTCCGCTTCAATTCGTCCTCGGCGGTAAAGAGGTCCTTCTGGCAAATTTCTATGGTGGCAGGCAGCGGCATAACGATTCACCGTACTTCTTCATTCGAGAATACCCAACCGCTTCAACTCTTCGGTAAGTTTCTCGGCCGGATCCGTGATAAGACCATACCATTCCAGAATCCTAGCTTTTAGCTCGGGCGTCGGCTTCTTCGCATATTTGCCCTTATTCAAGGTGACCAAGCGCAGAGCCTTCCGGCTTTCTTCGGAGAGAGAGCCCGGCGCGTTTCCGCTTTCCTGTCCCTGCTGCGGGACATAGCGGTCGTACCGCTCCCAATTCTCGTGCAGCTGCTTGTCGAGCGAGATCAGCTCTTTAAGGAACGGATATCGCTCGCTGTCGGGGCAAGGAGACTCTTCGGTAGAGATAAGCCGGAGCTTCGTTTGAACGTCCCTCATTCGCTGAGCGATACCGAGGTTCTCGACATACAGCGCCCGGATTTCCTCGGGAAGCGAATCGTGGTCGGCGCGTTTGCCTTTTTTGAAATCTCTCGCAGGGTTGTTTTCCTCGATAGAGAGTCTCTTCTCGAAGATCTTCTCGACCTTCTTTTCCATTTCCTTCACTTGTTCGTGGGTGAATTCCTGCACTCGGAAATTTACATATTTCTGTATATTCCGGGTAATGAACTCGGCGTGTTTGTCCGGATTCGGCGCGAGGTTGCGATACTGGATCTTATTCCCGGATAGGCGGAAAAGCAAGAGATTTCCTTGCTCGTAGTCCCGCTCCTCGCGGGGAGTCGAGAGCCATTTCTGTAAAGATTCGGTGAGTTTCTTGTCCATAATTTCATTGTCGGTTTTTGATTCCTTCCATGTCATATCGTCGTTCTTTCGAGACGGAACGGTCGAGAGTATCGGAACGTTTATTCTCCGGCACATCGTTCAAGAGTCCTTCTCATAAATCGTCCATACTCTCGACAGCCGACTATTCTTCCGGTATTTCCGATCCGTCGGCCATGAAATCGCCTTCTTCGGCTTCGATTTTCCCTTTGTAGAAAGGAGCCGGAGTTTCATCGGTAGCCTCTACCGAGACGGTCGTGGAGGTCGTCCCCGTGGGCCCTTGTCCCAAATCTTGCGATACGGTGGATTTCGTTTGCCAGCGTTCGCAGCCGACGAGCCTCCAATTATCGGCCATATCTTGGACCAAAAACACATTGTCGTTGTTGTTGATATAGGCAGCCGCGGCCGAAGCATCGGCCCCGACGCCCGGGTGTACGACCGTCAACTTGTTGAGTTGGGTCTGGCTGGGTACTTCCCCTTGCGGCTCGCTGGTGAGTTGCGCTTTGTCGGGAAGGTGGTCGATGTATTTCCACTTGGCATCGGCGGCCAGGACAAAATCGCCGGTCAGTTCGGCCGACGTGGCTCTTCCGTTTTCATCGCGAGGAAGAGTCGGCCATTTCAAGATCGCGCTCTTCGAAAGGTAGTACAACCGGCGGCGGACACCGGGAAGCACGGGGGTTCCCTGACACCACCCGAGCGATTTTTGAATATTCAGGCAATTTTCCATCATTGAAGCGATTTGGATTTACGAAAATATTAGTTATCCCTGTTTCGTGACATCGACCATGAGCAGCATGCGCGGGTCGATCGAGTAAAACTGAACGCCGAAGAACATGGCGGCCGAGAGGGTCAGCATAAAAGGCTTGAAACGATCGACTTGAATTCTTTCTTGGTCAGACAAGCTGTCATATCCATAGAGCATATTCGATTTCGGAGCCAAGAAGAACTTCGAAGAACCTGCGAGACAAGTGAGCGGCGCCAGCGTCGTCTTGTTGTTCGACCCCTCGACGACCGCCTGCTCGAATTTCTTGTTGTACACGATACCGCCATGCGTGAGCATATAGGCATCGTTGTAGGCGTCGGCAAACTCGGGCGAACAGTAGAGGAATTTCTCGGTAGCCCGGAGAACCGGGTGGGCTTTCCGCTCGATGGACTTGGCAACATCGAGCGCATCGGCTTCGCTGAACCCGGTCGTAATCTTCAGGAGGTTGCCTTTGGCCTCGGAAATGTTTTCGGCCGTTACCTCGGCATCGGCAATAGTAATAAAGCCGTTGAAGAGGTCGGCAGAGGTATCCCCTTCTGCATTTCTTTTAGCCGTAAAGAGAACATTGTGCAACGATTCGCCGAGGCTTTTAAGGACAGAAGCGATTACGAGTTTTGCAGAAGGCGCAGTTTTCTGCCCCTCTCCCAAGAATGAGGCATTTTGTCCCAACAGCATCGTAATAACCGAGTTGGGCTCAAAATCCTCGCAGACATTTCCGAAGAATGTCTCGAGCTCTCGATATTTCACCTCGGTCGTGGAAGATGAATTTTTATCTGCTTTGTAAGGACCGAACTGAGCATTCGATTTTGCCGTTCCGACATGCTCTTTATTTCTGATCCCGGGAATACCGGTCATGAACCGGAGTGAATCTTTACAAGAAAGCATAGGGAGGAGAAGCAACTGCTGTCTCCACTTCTCGGCGGCCTTTTGGTATTCTTCGTCGGAAAATGAGATATTATGTGCCATACTTGTTAAGGAATTTGGTTAAACAAATCTTTTGCTTGTCGTACGTTTTCGACATACGATTCGAATGGAGATTTCTCCTTCTCTGCCGATTTGTCGTCGACGACATGTTTCGTTTCATCTGCGGGCTTTTTGCGAAGGGCTTCGAGTTCTGAGTCCTTTTGAGAAACAGTCTCTTTCAGTTCTTTAATTTTCGAATCCATCTCTTGGAGATGGGAATCCAGTTTTTGCATGAGATCGGCGGAAAGATGGAATTTCCCGTCGCTCTCTTCGATTGCCTCGATCTCGAGACACCCGATAATCGATTGGAATTTTTTGTTCATTGTTACACTAGATTGTTGATGTTGAGTATTGGAGCGGAAAAAAGAAGCGAACAGAGAGAATATCTTGTCCACGCGAGAGTCGTTTCTCTCTTGTACAGAGAATGGCAAAGGAATGCCAGCTTCCGACAGATCCTCGATCACCTGGGCGGTTACTTTGGGAGTGACATCGCCAGGGAGATCACAGATCTCGTCGACGAATCCCCAGTCGAGTGCCTCTTGCGCCGTGAGCCACCCTCCGACCTTCATCAGGTCGAGCAGTGCTTGTTTGTCTTTTTTACACTTGTCGGCATACATGGCGGCGATATTGAGGTCGATCTTCTCCATGTCCTTTTTCTGTTTGTCATACTCCTCGATCAACTGGCGAAGCTGATCGGCGTTCAGACTAGCCCACTTGGCTATCACCGTGCTGCATTTGTGAACGAGATACATGCCCGATGTCGCTATGCTGACGTGCTTGGCTCCCAGCGATGCTATCGTCGCAGCGCTGGCATTCATACCGACATAATGGACTTTAACATTTCCATGTCGGCGAAATGCCTCACAGATAGAAAAAGCAGAGGCGACACTTCCTCCCAGCGAGTCGATGAGCACATTTACTTCTTTCGATTCGCTTTTTTCGAGGATATACTCTACATAATTGGAGTCGAAGTCGTATCCGCCAACATATCCTTTGAGTTTCAGGTCGAATTTTTTTGCCATAGAATTACCTTTTTAGCCAAAGGTAACATCTGGACAACAAGCGATAAAAGACTATAAAATCAACGGAATGAGCGATTTTATAGAAACCCAAGAGATTTCAATCTGAAAACCGGCCGAGTCACCCGAAGGCGGACCGATAATCTCTTTTACATTGACAACTGGGAAAGGAGACTCTCTGGCCCCAATCAAATAAGATTTACCGGATGCACATGATATGATAAAGGCAACATTCTGCTCATCAAACGGAAAATACTCGTCTGTAAGGAATTCCAATATCGTTTTCTCGCTTGTCGAATTGTTGTCATTCTTTATATTATACTCACATTTCGGGGAGCCAACGAAAGATATTTCCGTTGTGTCCGCTAACACAGAAATAGGCAAATTCGCTTTGCTTTTCAAAGAGACATTAGGCGGAAGCAGACTACAATCGACCACCTGTAATCGGAGAATGCCCGGCAAAATTTGTTTCATTGCTAAATATTTGTTATTTTGCGTTTTGTACCGTATTGTTAAATTCTTCCTTTGAACTCGTAGCGTTTCTTTGCTGTTTTTTTTGGTACGTTTTTCTCATTCGAAAATACATCTGTCGAATGGTTTCCCAGCTTTTCGGATCGTCGGCGATTTCGTGTTTCTCCATAAAGGTCCAAATGAGGTCAGAAAGATTGTGGGACAGACTGTCGAAGGTGTGCAGCTCATTCCAAAGCTCAATCCGGAATCGAATATAAATCGTCCGCTCAAGAGCCTTCTTCGCTCGGGGTGGTAGAAAATTGTAATACCGAGGATCCTTCGTTTTAAAATAGGGAATCTCAATCGCCAAAGAATCGGGAGATTTCAACGGAACCGGGATATCGGCTGGCTGCGTCGTCAGTGAATACTCCAAAATATCGTTTTCGGCACTCCCCCTCGGGAAACGTATCTGACCATTTTGGCCAAACTGATGAAGCAACCATTCGGCAAGATATTTCTCCAAATGAATATAAACATAGTATTGAGACATGACGTAATAATTTAATACACAAATATATAAATAATCAAACAAACTGTAAATACGCAACCAGAAAAATGAACGAAAAGGATTAAAATATTTCTATATGTGTATTCTATGAAAAATCACAAAAAAATAGTGCAGAAGTACGAAAGAAGTTCAACAAGCTGAATACCAAAGCGATACGACCGTACTTTTTTCGTACTGTTTTTTTTGCCGTACTCCTGCACAGTACGCACAGTTTCGCACTGCTTCAAAATAAAAAAAGTACGACCATAAAATATTGAATATCAAAAGGTAAAATAACCACCGTACGAATGTACCGTTTTTCCATTGTTATTAAGATTCAAATTAAAATAAAAAAAGAATATATATACGTACATAGCTTTTGCGCTATTTTTCAGCGTTTTACTGCATTCCTTGTACCGCAGCACTTTCCCATACATTCTCAACGAAGGGGGTGTGGGGGAAAAAGAGCCCAGCATAAAAGCATAAAACGGGTCGGTGCAACGATACACCGATCCGTCTGAATACCTCTCGTCTGCCTTGTCCGCTCTGGATATAATCGTTCGTTCTTTTACGAATCAGAACAGCCCGGGCTGAATAATCGTGCGGATCAAATCGTCGACCGCCTCGATAGTAGAGGGCAAGAACCTCGAACGGTTTTGCTTGATATACCCCAAGAAATAGAGCTTCACCTCTCGTTCCCTGACGAAATACCCGAACTCCAACGACGGGAGCCGTCCGGCTCGCCGCCCATCGGCGAAGAAGATATCGTATCCTATCGCAAACTTATCGGGCGCAACCTGCCCGATAAGAAGTACGACACGTTCTCGACGATTGTCAACGACAACGTCTTTCTTGTAATTCCGAAGTTCGCCGGAGTTTTCAAAAACCCGAATCCGGTAGTTTTCATAGGGATTAAAATTCACACTCATATCCTAAAATTAAAATGGTTGTTTCTTTGCAAAATCAAGGCTAAACACGCCGAAATACTCTACCCCGCCCGACTTATCGGCCTCTCCGACAAACGCTTCTCCCGGGTGATCTTCGATCCAATCGCGGAACGAGATGCCGGATTTGTTCGGCCGCGAAACATTGAAGTGATATCCTTTGAAATCACAATAGAGCACAACCTTCGTGCGGAAATTGGAGGGAGTAACCCCGAATTTGCTGTCGGGGAAAGAGCTATGATAAGCGTCGTACATGGTCTTTCGCGGTATGCGTTCATTCAGATTGTTCGCCGACTCGTCGAAATAGGTCTCTGCCCACTGAACGAAGGCCTCGCCCATTTGCTGTTTGAGGGTTCTCATCTTGATGTCGCGCATCGGCGGCGGAACTGCCCCTTGCCCTGTTCGATACCAACTCTCGGCCATGGATTTGAAATAGAACATACAACACTCGGCCATGAAATTATCGAAAAGATTCCACTGGTCCTCGTCCCAATCGGCAAAGAATTGGTGTCCGAAATCATCGATGGGCCGATGGTTGTCGTTGTACCAGTCGGAAAAGGCCATATAAGTAATGCGCTCGAGAGCCGAGCGATTGTTCGCATTTATGGCGTGGTTCGTAGTGATGTAGAATTTGGGCGATTTTTCGTTGGGTATGATGAACCGAGCCTTGGTCTTTGGATTGACCGCGAGGTCGCCGGTAACGGCAAAGAAGAATCGCTCGAAATCAAAATTCACCTTGACATCATCGATGAAGATGTTTCGGGTTCTCGGTGTCACATTCGAATAGATGTAATCGTCGTCGTTTTTGGTATTTCGCCCGTCGATAGCTGTCTGATCGAGTATTTTTGCGAGAGCCGCTCCAACCAGCGACTTACCGGTTCGTCCGTTTGACTGGGCAACCTCTCCCATCTGGCCGTCCATCGCGATAACCGCCTTCAACTCGGTCTGATATTTGTAGTCGCACATGAGAAAGCCGATAGATGTAATCTTGTTGACGACATGCTGCTGAAATTCCCGCTCCTCCTGGTCGGTAGGTGTGTGTCCTGGTATGTTCCAAAAATTGGAAGTATTACAGATGAATCGGAAAAACTCACAGGCTTTCCCCTCTTCTGTCGGGAAAACAGAAAAGCCGGCAGCCGGGTCATATTCGATTTTATCAATAACGGGAACCCGCTTGAACTTTCGCCGGATTACTTTGTCGCTCCAAACCTGCCCCAGGAGATCGCCAAATTCAATTCCTCGCGAGGTAATCTGAATTTGGCCGTTGCGGTAATACATTCTTTGGATATGAGGCTCGAAATTATCGAAGTTATCGTCTATCTTCGTTATTCGCTCGAGCTTATCAGGCCCCAGAAGAGAACCGAGCCGTGAGGCCAACATCGTAATTACGTCGCGATCCTTACAAGTTTGTAACGCGTAATAGTACACGAAATCGCGAATTTCGGTTGGCCCTGACAGATGGACGACTCCGTCGTCGATGCGAACAAACTTATATTGATCGACCTCCAAGTCGGAAGTATGAATGCGGTAGAAGCCATTAGCTGAAATGAACTGTAAGGCTTCGATGTAATCGAAATCGACCGTTTTCTTTCCCTTATCATTCGCCCCGATGACCCAGAAGTCTCTCTCACTCGAATAGCGCGATGCCTGGACAAGTTTACCGTCCTCAATTCGGTAATTTATCTTGGCAAAACGGAAATTAGGGATTTGCAAGAGCTCCTCCTTATGACGCTCAAAAAATCCATCTCTATCGTTCAACAGCCAAAAGTCCTTGATTTGGAAATCGGTTTTCGATGTGATTTTATGTATGTCAAGGAATTGGCCTTTACCGTCATGGGTGTGCATAACGGTGTCTATCTCCTTCCGAAGGACCTCCTCTCTCCCTTTGAGGGTATTGCAAAGTAAATCGTCGATGCCTTTGTCGTGTGAGGGTGTGTCATTGATATGACCGAAGAAGATGTCAACCGACACCCCGATATTGTGCATTGTCTGAACGTACTGCTTGAATTTGATGACGGCCTTGGCGAACTGATTCGGCCGCTGGTCGACATGGTCACCTATCTGAATCTCGCGGTGGAGATGATCCCAGTCGCTATCCATCAACAGAACGACATTCTTTATCGTGCATTTTTGGACCAGGTACTGAAGATCCTGGATTAGCCCTGTCTCGGCATTCCCGATATTGTAAATTCCTTGAATGCCGATAGAAGCGATACCATGTTTGCATGCCTTTTCGGCTTTTTTCTCCCCTTCCTGGACGATGAGCGTCTCTATATGCGTCTCGGAGAGGAATCGCTCTCTAATGTACTGAGGAATGTAAAACTTGGTCGGAGCCCCCTTGGGCGTTTGGTACTTTATCTCCCGGCCATCTTTATCGAGATGTAACGATGGATTCGACCACCGGATCCTGACGTATGGTTTGAGACTGCCGGCGGCCCCTCGCGTGGCATATTGAACAGGATTCCCCCAAAGGTCATAATAGTAAATGAGCATTTCATCATCGTTCTTATTGATGTTGAAATACTTATCCATACCGCCTCGCTGGAATGCCGGCAGATAGATTTCCCCACTCTTATCGTCGAGGCGAACTTTTGCGGTGACATCTTTCACCGTAAGACCACTGGCTTCCAGTTGAGAGAGACAAAACGACTGCTTTACTTTCTCTCGGCTTCGGTCGATAGCCCGCTGCCGTTTCTCCATCTCTGTTTCGAGAAGGATATTGTATCTCGAGGCAACAATTTGCAGGGCGTCTATGAACTCAACCTTATCATAATATTGAACGGCATCGATAGCTCCATTTATAGTGAACCCGCACGAGAAGCATTTCGCAATATCCATATTGGTTTTATGCGTGACACAAAGCCCCTTGTTCCGTCCCGACTTATGGCACTCGGGGCACTCGCAATATTGGGTTGCTCCGCGCCCAGAAAGTCCTGGTATAAAGTCGCGAATATCTGCCGCCGATTTCACCCTATCAATATCGAATTTGTTGTATTTTTTCATTTGAATAGATTATTTAAGTCTGCGAACCTTACGAATTCGGCTTTATTGTGAATATCCAGCCGCTGGAAGGCGTTTCGAATATGATTGTTTATCGTGTGTATAGACAAAAACAGAGCATCGGCTATTTCTTCTTTCGACTCTCCACGATACCATCTTTCCAGGATTCTCTTCTCGGCTTTCGAGATGTGGCTCTCAAATTCAGGGTGACATACAATATTTTCAAATTTGCATTCTCCCCGGAGAGGACAAAGAACATGTTCAAAATGGAAGGTAGAGGCATCGATGTCTATGATGTTGTCTATGTTGCCAAAGTTGCAACGACAAAATCTAGAGACAATCCGATATCGGAAAAGTGGAAGATTAGCCTTGCTCTTGGCATATTCAGAGGCCAAAGCGATATATGCTTTTGGATAGAACTTTTCAATCAGATTCGCAATTAAGGTCACAAATTCGTAGTCTTGTTCCTTTAACCGGCACGGTGATTTGCCCTCACTTCTATACCATAGTTCATCGTTAAAGATGAAAAATTCGATGGAGACAGTGAATAGTTCGTCCATGTCATTTTTCACAAATTAGAGGCCTCGAGAATATCTGTTGACCGAAAATTTCTTCAATTTTGAGCTTGTATAATTCAGGAATCCGACATACACCGTATTTCCAATTATACACTGTACGACGAGGGACTAAACAACCTTCAACTATTTTATCGATAGCAACCGTACATTCATTAGAAGAGAATGTGGAAAGAAATTCGGATAAGGCGATAGAATCTTTTGTTCGTTTTTCCATAAATTTTTGTATTTAGAAAATAGTTATTATATTTATAAACCCAAATATACAAATAGATTGATTTAATACACTATTCGTTTGATTATAAAACTAATTATTTATACATAATTAACAATTTATTTTATTATGAAAAATATAGGACCTGAATTGAATCGAATCATGACTGAACGCAGAATCGTTCGGAAAGATATCGCAAAAGAAGTTGGAATCACTCCAACCTATCTATCGGCAATCGTCCGTAAAAATTCAATCGACTGTGAGCTTTTGGATAAAATATGTAAGGCGATAGGAATCTCCGCATCCTACTTCTTCGATGATACTCACGGCAATCATGTAAGCGACATAAGCGCAACTACACTCTTTGGAAATGCTAACGTAAATATCACACAGGGAGAGGTAAAAATGTTAAAAGAGCTTTTGGCAGAAAAAGAAAGAACTATAAAAATTCTTATGGCCGAAAGAAATATTGATCGAGCCGAGAACGAGTCAAAAATATGACAAAAGGCTTCTATCAACAGCCCCACAGTGGCTATTTAAGTAAAAAAAATGAATAAAAAAAAGATTCGCTACAACAAGGAATGAAACCTCAAAAGATTATGTATTAATCTTTTGAGGTTTTTCTTTTTCAACAAAAGATAGCTATTTCGAGATTTGACAGGTATCGCGAATCTATAAAAAATAGACCTTGCACGGATTGGTTTGAACAATATCCTCCCCTCGATACAAAACAAAAGTATTCTTCTTTTGTTAGAAAATTGAAATGGTTATAAAAAGAAACTCTGGATAATTTGGTTTCTAAACGAATTATACCTATTTTTACTTTCGGTAGAATTAGTATATTTCTGATTTATACCCCAATATGTTTTATTAAAAAAATTTTGTATGAAAAAGTACATTTGCACAGCTTGTGAATGGGTTTATGACCCAGCAGTAGGTGATCCTGATGGAGGTATAGCTCCGGGTACTCCATTTGAAGATATTCCAGATGATTGGGTATGTCCAGTTTGCGGACTTGGGAAAGACGCATTCGAAGAAGTAACAGAATAATTTACTTCTTGCTCTCATATGGGGAATCTACATAAAATGTAGATTCCTTTTTATTTATTCCAAAAAGGAAATAAAATAATCAAGTCTATTTACTTCACTTCCCTCTTCCCCAATACAATTTTTTATCATTTTAAATTCTCTACAAAATTGAATATATAAATTTGATACATGAAAATACTTATCATAGAAGACGAACCCTCCTTGCGGGAAATTATGCAACGAGCGCTAGTACAGGAGCGCTATGTAGTCGAAACTGCCAGCACTTATTCCAAAGCAGATGCTAAAATCGCAGCTTACAGTTACGACTGTATTTTACTCGATATCATGTTGCCCGACGGGAATGGTCTACAACTACTAAAACACCTGAAAGAGTTACGAAAAAGAGAAAACATCATTATCATATCCGCTCGTGATTCCCTTGATGACAAAATTCTCGGATTGGATATGGGAGCCGATGACTACCTCCCTAAACCATTTCATACAGCCGAACTCTTAGCCCGTATAAAAAGTGTGTTACGGCGAGGAAAAAGCGGTGGAGAAATGGTATTGATCTTAGGGAATGTATCCCTTGAACCCGAGAGCTCCCGGGTGTTGGTCAATAATAAAGAGTTATCCTTATTAAAAAAAGAATTCGACATTCTATTCTATTTCATGCAACGCCCCAATCACTTAGTAGATAAATCGGTCCTTGCCGAAGCCGTATGGGGAGACCATGCCGACCAAGCAGATAATTTTCATTTTGTATATGCTCAAATGAAAAATTTACGTCGCAAACTTATTGATGCAGGAGCCAACATAGAAATAAAAGCCATATATGGATTTGGATACAAACTCGTTCCGCCAATCGAATAAAATCACCGTCTCATGAAACTCATATACCGTATAGCTTTACGTTTATCTTTAATTCTGATTCCGCTCATGGCGCTTTGGGCGACTCTCTTCTATTTTATGATGGTAGAAGAAATCAACGACGAGGCCGATGATACACTGGAAGATTATTCCGAATTGATAATTATACGCATGCTTGCCGGCAGAGAATTGCCCTCCTTAAATAGTGGATCTAATAATAGTTATTCCATAACACCCATTGACGAAGCCTATGCTTCATCAAAACCCCATATCGAATATTACGATGCCGAAGTCTACATTCCAGAAAAAGAAGAGACAGAACCAGCACGCATCCTCTCCACCATTTTCTTAGATAATGATGATAATTACTATGAACTGAAAGTCGCCATACCGACTTTCGAAAAAGACGATTTGGTCAGGACTATTTTATTTTGGATCATACTCCTCTACTTCGTACTTCTCATAACGATAATAGGATCGACAATATGGATTTTCCACCGCAGCATGCGCCCGCTGTATGCACTGTTACACTGGCTCGACAATTACACACCGGGCAGACGCAATACACCAGTACCCAACGACACGAATATTTCTGAATTTCACAAGCTCAATGTCGCAGCACAAGAAGCGGCAAATCGTTCGGAAGAACTTTTCGAGCAACAAAAACAATTTATAGGGAATGCCTCTCATGAACTACAAACTCCCTTAGCCATTTTAGGGAATCGTCTCGAATGGCTGCTCGATAACACAGAGCTCAATGAAAAACAAATAGAAGAGCTATTTAAGATGCAAAAAACATTGGGGCATATAGTTCGACTCAATAAAACGTTACTACTACTTACAAAAATTGAAAACGGACAATTCCCCGAGAGCACAAATGTAGATTTGGCTTTTATAATTAAAGAACAAATCTCTCTATACAACGAAATATACTCATCACGAAATATTTCCTATACAATAAACATTCCTGAAACATTCATTGTTTTAATGAATGAGTCTTTGGCCTCTACATTAATTACCAATTTACTTAAAAATGCATATGTACATACAACACAAAACAGCAATATCGAAATCACTCTTATCAATCGTACCCTGACAATTGCCAATGATGGAACAACGCCTCTGGACACCGAACACATATTCGAAAGATTTTATCAGGGAAGCAAAAAAGAAGGTTCTACCGGATTAGGCTTGGCTCTGGTAAAAGCGGTTTGTCGATATCACAATCTGCATATAGAATATCAGTTCAAAGAGTCGAAGCACTATTTCTCCATTACTTGGCCATAAACTAAAAAAACGATTTTTTTCAAATAATATCCCAGAATTTCAAATTCATTTCAAAATTGCTCCTAATCTTTGTATCATCAAATTAAAACAATGTCTAACTAATAATTTTTGAATGTTATGAAAAAGCTAATGATTCTTACAACAATTCTAATGGCTCTTGGTATTTCTACGGCTTGCGCCGATAACGACAAACCCATTGCTGTTACCCAATTACCTCAAAAAGCACAGCTGTTCATCAAGACACATTTCCCGAAAGAGAAAGTCGCTTTGGCAAAACTCGAACGGGATTTTCTGGAAACCCGTTATGAAGTTGTTTTCACCAATGGTTCCAAAGTCGAATTTTTAAAAGACGGTGAATGGAAAGAAGTTGAATGTAAATATTCGACAGTGCCAACAGCTATCATTCCTGTACAAATTGCAAGCTATGTATCCCAAAACTATCCAGATACACAAATTGTACAAATCGATAGGGACAAAAGAGATTATGAAGTGAAACTTACGAATCGATTAGAGCTTACATTCGATTTAAATTTCAACCTAATCGACATAGATGACTAATACGTTAGTCTCAACCGATTTTAACTTACCCACCTTATTGAAATAAGGTGGGTAAGTTTTTTAAATAACTCAAATAAAACTCTACTGCCTAAAAAAAATACCGTTGGAGAGTTCCTCTCCAACGATATTAAAAACAAACTATACTTATATACTTATTTGATAATATCCAAGTGCTTGAAACACTTTTCGATTTTTTCAAGAGCTACATCTACTTGTGCTCGTGTATGCGTAGCCATCAGAGAAAATCTTATCAACGTATCCTTAGGCGCAACAGCCGGAGAAACAACCGGATTAACAAAAATACCCTCATCAAACAAATCGCGAGTTACCCGGAATGTTTTCTCATTATCACGAATAAACAACGGAATAATAGGCGTACATGTATTCCCTATCTCACAACCTATACGTCTGAATCCTTCCAAAGCATAATTCGTCACGTCCCACAAGTTGGCTATACGTTCCGGTTCACTCTCCATAATATCCAAAGCAGCACCCACCGCCGCAGTCGAAGCCGGTGTAATACTTGCACTGAAAATATAGGAACGAGAGTTATGACGTAAATAATTTGCCGTTACCTTATCCGTAGCGATAAAACCGCCCAACGAAGCGAATGATTTACTGAACGTACCCATAATGAGATCCACATCATCGGTCACACCGAAATGGTCGCATGTTCCACGTCCGTCTCGTCCGAAAACACCTATACCATGTGCTTCATCGACCATCACGGCTGCATTATACTGCTTAGCCAGACGTACGATTTCAGGAAGATTGGCTACATCGCCTTCCATAGAAAACACGCCATCGGTCACTATCAATTTCACCTTATCAGGATTGCAATTACGCAACTGGTCCTCCAACGATTGCATATCGTTATGGCGATATTTCACCGGAGTAGAGAAAGACAAACGACGACCTTCGATTATCGAAGCATGATCGAGTTCGTCCCATAAAATATAGTCTCCGCGTCCAGTGACACAAGAGACTACCCCCAAATTGACTTGAAATCCAGTTGAATAAATAATGGCTTCTTCTTTCCCTACGAACTTAGCCAACCGATGTTCCAACTCCTCATGAATGTCCAATGTTCCATTCAAGAATCGGGAACCGGCACAACCCGTACCATATTTACGGATAGCGGCAATAGCAGCCTCTTTAATTTTTGGGTGATTGGTAAGACCTAAATAACTGTTCGAACCGAACATTAAAACTTTTTTGCCGTTGATTAAGACCTCGGTGTCCTGATCGCTTTCTATTTTACGAAAATAGGGATAAACACCAAGGGCTTTGGCCTTCTGCGGAGCATCATACTTCGACAGTTTTTCTTGCATCAATTTCATAGTTTATGCTGAATGTATATTTGTTATAAACTATCTGCACTATTTCTAGGCACGATATACCTTGAAAATGCAGGTTGCAAAGATAACATAAATATCCGAAAGGAAATCATTTTTCACTTAAAAAAGTATCTATCGAAACGAATTTTTCTTACAGATGCAAACTTTTTATCACCTTCTTTTTTAAGAATAAATCTTAGCTTCACAAACAGAAAATTTTTATACCATTAAAAATCAGATTTATAAAATAAAATGGAATCACAATGAGTAACCGTTTTGTAATAAAATCCACTTCTTATTACCAAGAATTTGAAAAAAATTGCGAAATTTGCCGATTGTAAACTCAAAAGACAGAGAACAATATGAAATTCTCAGCACGACAAATAGCAGAATTCCTGCACGGAGAGTTGGTTGGAAATCCCTCGGTAGAAGTCAATAACCTGTCTAAAATTGAAGAAGGAACACCCGGTACTCTCTCTTTCCTTGCCAATCCCAAATACACGCACTATATATACCAAACTCACGCCAGCATAGTTCTGGTACATAAAGACTTTGAGCCGGAGCATCCTATCGAAGCGACTCTTATCAAAGTCGACGACCCATATGCCTGTTTAGCTATGCTTCTCAATTTGGTGAATGAAGCTACTATCGCCAAACGTGGTATTGAACAGCCCAACTATGTCTCCTCATCGGTCACACTCCCCGACGATATCTATTTAGGAGCGTTCGCCTATATCGGAGAGCGAGTAAAAATAGGTAAAAACGTAAAAATCTATCCTCAAACCTATATCGGGAATGATGTAGTTATCGGCGATAACGTTACCATTTTTGCAGGAGTAAAAATCTATCACAGCTGTGTCATCGGCAACAATTGTATTCTACATGCAGGAACCGTTATCGGAGCCGACGGATTCGGATTCGCACCCCAAGCCAACGGGGAATATGCGAAAATCGCTCAAATAGGAAACGTCGTACTCGAAGACAACGTCGAGATCGGAGCCAATACAACAATAGACCGAGCTACAATGGGTTCTACGATTATCAAAAAAGGTGTGAAACTCGACAACCTGATACAAATCGCACATAACGTCGAAGTAGGAGAACACACGGTTATTGCGGCCCAAGCGGGAATTGCCGGTTCGGCAAAAGTCGGCAGCCACGCTATGATAGGCGGTCAAGTAGGAGTCGCCGGGCATATCAAACTGGGAGACCGAATTCAAGTCGGAGCCCAATCGGGTATACCCAATCATGTCGAGAACGACGCTGTAATCATGGGATACCCTGCCGTTCCTTCCAAAGAATTTGCCAGACAAGTCGTTTACGTAAAACGGCTTCCCGAACTTACCCGTATGGTGAAAACTCTCGAAAGGGAGATAGAAGCATTAAAAGAACAATTGAAAAATAAATAAACTATAATATCGATGAAACAAAAGACTCTAAAAAACAGCTTTTCGGTCAGCGGTAAAGGATTACATACCGGATTGAATATTACGGCCACGTTCCTACCGGCCCCCGAAAATCACGGATACAAAATACAACGCGTCGACCTCGAAGGACAACCGGTCATCGAGGCATTAGCCGAAAACGTAGTAGAAACAAGCAGAGGAACGGTCATAGCCGACGGAGATGTAAGAATAAGCACGATCGAGCATGCGATGGCTGCTTTGTATGCAGCAGAAATAGACAACTGTCTCATTCAGGTAAATGCACCCGAAATGCCCATTCTCAATGGCAGTGCCGCTGTTTACGCCGAAGAAATAGAGCGCTGTGGACTCGAAGAACAAAATGCCGAACGGGAATATTATCTTATCAAATCAAAAATCGAAATCCACGACGAAGAAACCGGTTCTTCAATCGTAGTATTACCAGACGATGAGTTTAGTATCAACACGCTCATCTCATTCGACTCTCCTATCTTGAACAATCAATTCGCCAGTCTCGACGACCTGCACGATTTCAAAAAAGAAATTGCCGGGGCTCGCACATTCGTTTTCGTACGAGAAGTAGAACCGCTGGTAAAAAATAATCTCATCAAAGGAGGAGATTTGGACAATGCAATCGTTATCTACGATCAAAAAACCTCACAAACCGAACTCGACAGGCTTGCCGACCTTTTAAACGTTCCTCACAAACACGTCGATGAATTGGGGTACATCAACAACAAACCGCTCGAATTCGAGAACGAACCGGCCCGTCATAAACTCCTCGACATTTTAGGGGATATAGCACTGGTTGGTAAACCCATAAAAGGTCGTATCATCGCCACTCGACCCGGGCATAAAATCAACAATCAATTCGCCCGGCTCATTCGCAAAGAAGTCCGTCGCCAAGACATTCAATGTCCCGCCTACAATCCCAATAAAGAGCCGCTTATGGACGTCAATCGTATCCGTCAGTTGCTCCCCCACCGCTATCCCTTCCTATTGGTCGATAAAATTATCGAAATGGGGACACGCCACATCGTGGGTGTAAAGAACGTTTCGGGTAACGAACCTTTCTTTCAAGGGCATTTCCCTGCCGAACCCGTTATGCCGGGTGTTCTTCTGGTCGAAGCTATGGCTCAAACCGGAGGTTTGCTGGTATTAAGCACCGTCGACGAACCGGAACGCTATTCGACCTATTTCATGAAAATAGACAATGTCAAATTCCGCCAGAAAGTCGTACCGGGAGATACCGTCATATTCCACTTATCACTGATGACCGAAGTGCGTCGGGGATGCGCCTATATGAAAGGATATGCTTTTGTAGGCGAGCGCATTGTCACCGAGGCCGAATTCATGGCACAGATTATCAAGAATAAATAAATCTAAAAAGCAAATAAATGAAACAACCGTTAGCATACGTTCATCCCGACGCAAAGATTGCGAATAACGTAGTAATCGAACCATTCGTAACCATAGACAAAAATGTAATCATCGGCGAAGGGACACAAATAGGTTCCAACGTTACTATTCTGGAAGGTGCGCGTATTGGCAAAAACTGCAAAATATTCCCGGGAGCGGTTATCTCGGCGATTCCTCAGGACTTGAAATTTCAAGGAGAAGACACGACCGTGGAAATAGGCGACAATACGACACTGCGCGAATGTGTCACCGTAAACCGGGGAACCGCAGCCAAAGGAAAAACCATAGTGGGAAGCAACTGTTTGATTATGGCTTACTCACACATCGCCCACGACTGCGTTGTCGGAGATAACGTCATTATATCCAACGCTACGCAAGTGGCTGGAGAAGTAATTATCGACAACTACGCTGTGATTGGCGGCGGGAGCCTCATTCATCAGTTCAGCCACATCGGCGCACATGTGATGGTACAAGGAGGTTCTCTCATCAATAAAGATATACCGCCCTACATCAAAGCCGGCCGCAATCCCATATCCTACGCCGGAATAAACTCCATCGGGCTCCGTCGGCGCAATTTCAGCAACGAAACCATTTGCAATATCCAAGAAATCTATCGTTACTTATATCTATCCGACATGAATAATAGCGACGCGATAGAACGTATCGAGGCAGAACTGCCCGCAACCAAAGAACGGGACGAAATCGTATTGTTCGTCCGCAATTCAAAACGGGGTATCATTAAAGGATATCTATAATAATATCTACCAATTTATATCAGAGGTGAAAGGGCCGATACGTGATGTACCGGCTCTTTCTTATTTTCTCCATGTTAAAAGCTCAACCTCAATCCCAATCCTCCGGTTTCGGGAACAACCATACTCAATTCATACGATGTAGCTTGCGACTTAATTCCACCATTCGCATTATAAATAGACGCTACGCTTTTCATATCGGTACGTGCTCTTTTCCACAGAAATACCCCACCAACGATACATCCGATTCCTCCTATAACGCATCCTATCGCTGTTCCGGCAGCAGAAGGAGTTTCATCTGCTACTGCGGCAAATACACCTGCGATAACAGCACAACCTCCATTAGCCATCAACACCCATGCCCATGCATTTTTTCGCTTGGCCCCTTTATAATAATCATACACAAATTCTCTACCTATCGACAACCTACGTATCTCTTCTTTCGTCAGTTTTTGCGCTCCCCTATACAGACTTAAACCTTTTGCCCGTATCTCTTCACCCGAAAGTATATTCGAATCTGTTCCCGAAAAAGAATTGGAGGAATTATTCCCAGCCGTAGCAGCTTCCATACTTTGCGTTGGCAAAGTCATCTGAACAGATTCCTCCGTTGACGATTCCGACATGACTGCCAATCCCTGTTTCACCGCCATACCGGCTTCCAACGGGGAAAGAGATGGTTCACTCAATCGAGTCCGGGTATAATCGCCACCGGCTTCCACAACTTCGAGCGATGCAACCTGCTCCCCTTCTCTGAGAATATGTTTGCCGGTCACCGGGTGAACAAAATAGCTATCTTTGGAATAGACCTCCAACTTACTATTCGGCCATATTTCCGCCTCCGTCAAATCGATATACACATCTGTACCGTCTATCGCAACGATATGACCCACGTTGGCCGAGGAATCCACAGCCATTTCGATGCATTTCAACGGCATGCCCACCTGTATGGACTCCAATGTCTGTGACGGAACAGATTTGGCAGTCGAATAATCTCCGAAAGCATCTTTCACTATTAACGAAGAAATTCGTTTACTCTCTTTCCTTATCCGTTTTTTGGTAACCGGATGCACGAAATAACCGGGTTTGGAACAGACCTCCAATATATCCCCCTTTGCAATTTTTCCTTCTGCCAAATCGATATATACGTCATCTCCCTCTACCGCAATCACATAACCGTCTGCCGATGTTTGTGCTTGTGTCGTCCATGCGACCGCCATACACAACGACAAAAACAATTCACACTTATTTCTCTTTCTCATATCTGTTTTTATTTATGCTGTAAATATTTTTCAAAATGTCAATCGCACACCCAAGCCTCCGGTAGCAGGAGCGACCAAACTCAAACGGCAGGCATAGTCGCTCTGCTTACTCATAGTATTATAGTCTCGGGCTATTTTTTTTATGCTTACAGCAGATGCAATCTCCAAACCTGTGCCCGCCAATAAAAGGGCACTTCCGGCTGCAATCGTATAAGGAGAAACTTCTCCATATCCCCCATATGCTATATCAATAAAAAATCCGCCAACAACAATGATAGGTCCTAATGCCATCAACCCCCAGCCCCAATTACTCTTCGACTTTGCAGATTTATAACGAAAATACAAGTTAGAGCGGTCGGCAAACAACATACGAGCATCGTCTTTGGAAATCTTCTCCGTTCCCATATATAAACTAAAACCTCTGGCTTTCATCTCATCGCCATAATTTCCGAATCCGCTGGCGCTACCCATTACCCGGCTCTTGGCATCTCCATTGAAATATTGGTTCAGGTTACGACCTATCCCGATGAACGCTTTCTGTATCGCCTGACCGGTAACCGTCTGCTTGAAACCATCGGCTCCGCCGTTCAACTGCGCGCCACCCAATGCGCCGTATTCCATCGACAACTGCGACTTTCCTTTCGCTTTTCCCGTCCCGCTGCTCATAAACAAAACCTCGCCGGTCTGCAAATCGACAACCCGGGCGGTAATACTTACCGAAGCTGTCAAGGTCGCCACCTCCACATTCGACATGTATTGTGCTCCGAGATTTTTTCCGAAACCGGCTTGAAAAGCCCCCATAATCGACGCCAAAGGAATACCCGTTCTCACATTGGCCACATCGGGCTTCTGCATGGTCACCTGAATTACATATTGAGCCCCGGCTATTTTTCCCCGCTGTATCGCGGTATTAGGATCTATGTAGCTCCCGGTCAAATCGGTCTCGTCCATTTGCATTCCCATCACCGTACGGTCGAGTAGCCGAACCTTGTCGCAAAACATCAATTGCTCCATCAACAAATCGGACACATACGTTCCGAAATACCCCACACCGACCACATCGTTCACCTGTGCCGGAGCCACAAATACCGAGACCTTTTCGTCTGTCGTCCTGACTGGATCGACCGATAAAACAGAAGGGCGATTCTCCTTAGCAGCCGGGGGCCCATATACATCGCCAGACGATTCCGAATGACTCGACTGGGACATCGCATTACATTGAACGGACATTCCCACCTCTACCTTCGACAGACTTTGTGCCGGAACGGCCTTTGCCAGAGAATAGTCGGTATACACTTTTACGACTTCGAGCGAAGCAACTTGCGACGGTTCTCTCTTTAATCGTTTCTTAGTAACCGGGTGAATGAAATAGCCCTCTTTTGAATAAACGGCCACCTTATCTCCCGGCTTTACTTTCCCGACCGCTAAGTCGATATAAACTTTTTCGCCTTCGACAGAAATTACATACCCGGCCGCTTCGTTCTGCGCTTGTATCGTACCGCCTGCTGCCATCGAAAAAACGAGAAATACGATACAGATAATACATTTTATCTTCATACCTGTTACATCGTCCTGTCCCCCTTCGAACGAATTTAAAATAAAAAAGCGTAGGGAACATTCTGTTTATCTTACAAGAGGTATCGCCAAACACCCATTCACGAAATAAACAGCCCACCCCACGCCTTGCCGGTATAACCTCACCCCTTGCTGGGGTGGTATAGGCAAGCATGAGCGTTTTGTGACTGCTCTATCCTTCGTGAATTGAAAATTGGCGATTTTCTTGTAAAGGATAAGCAAAAACGCTTTTATCAAAAAAGGTTATCGAACAAAGCCACAGCTCACATTCGACACCGCAAATGTAGTGCAAACCAGAGACAAATACAAGTTATGTTTGCGATTTGTTAAAAAAGTCCCCAAACTCATACATACTATAATATATAATTTTATTGCATTATTTTAAATAAAATATTTTAGAATTAGAATCTATTAAATATATTTGTAATTATATTATTAATGGAATTTCCGAAAACCATCAAAAGAGTAGGAAAAACAAAACAAGCAATGTTATGAAAAAAATTTTCTTAGTGGCAGCTATGGCAGCCGTAGTACTGACTAGTGTAAACGCACAAAACAAGTACAAACCCGAAAACATGAGTTTCTCGACAGAATTGAACTACTCGCCCGGCGGAGCTACTACTGACGGACAATTTTCATTACCCGACTACGGCGCCAAAGTTCGTTTGCATTTAAACGAAAAAATGGCTGTTCGCTTGAAACTGGGATTAAACACATCTACCGATAAAGATGTCACCTATTACGAAAGCCCGACAGACCAAAAAGAGTACGAAAGAAACAGCAAAGAATCTATCACTACATTTTCGATTATGCCCGGTTTTGAGTATCACTTCACCAAATACGAAAGAATCTCTCCATATGTTGGCGGTGAAATTGGCCTATTGACTTCTACCGCTAAAACAAAAACCGACAACACCGAAAACGACGATAAAACAGAGACCAAACGTCCCGGTCTGGGATTTGGCGTAAATGTATTTACCGGTGTAGATGTTTATCTGTGCAAAGGCCTGTATTTAGGATTCGAACTCGGATTGGGTTACGACTCTATGAACTACAAAAGAGGAACTACCACAACTGTCTCAGGGTCGACGACCACCGAAACAGACGGTACTACTTCTAATTTACAAAGCAGATTCGGATTCCATGCGACTCCGTCGTTACGCGTCGGCTGGAATTTCTAATATACGAAATGAGTTAACCCCTCCGTTACTACGTGCCACCTCCTCTATATTTTGTTTGACAACAAAACACAGAGGAGGAGGGTGAGATGTATCCCCCCTTCTCCTCTGCCGTGTCCCGTAGCATTACGGGGTGCTGCGAAATGGTATAGGGGAGACACCGAAGAAACGATAGTTTCTGAGGAGAGGGGTTAGAAATATAAAAAGACACCCCTCTGATTTCCCATCATACACGAGGCATATCAGAAAGATATGCCTCGTCCTTTTTTTGAGGACTTAATGCAAACCTCAAATAACAACTACCTTTTATACTTATCCGCAAGTTATTCCCTGAATATCGATTATAATCATGAAATTTTATAGCCTTTATTTGGCAGGAGAAAGATTTTTAGTACTTTTACATACCGAAAAAAAGAACCTAATTACAAAAAAATTATGATATATAAATTCAGAATTGTTTCAGACGAAGTCGACAATTTCAAACGGGAAATATGCATCGATTCCGATGCTTCTTTTCTCGAACTGCACGATGCCATACTCGATTCTGTCGGCTTTTCTAAGGATCAAATGACCTCATTCTTCATTTGTGACGACGATTGGGAGAAAAAAACAGAAATTACCCTGATGGACATGGGGAAAGATTCTGACGAAGATACGTGGATCATGGCGTCTACAAAACTAAGCGACCTCATCGAAGACGAAGGCCAACGATTAGTTTTTGTATTCGATTACATGACCGACCGCATGTTTTTTATGGAATTGAAAGAGATCGAACCGGGAAAAGATTTAGAGACTCCGGTCTGCACACGTAAGGAAGGCAATCCTCCCCAACAAACGATGGATTTCGAAGAACTAGAAAAAAAGAATGCCGCGAATAATTCTTCCGACTTCGATGAAACCTTTTACGGAGATGAAACCTTCGATCCCTCGGAACTCGACGAAGAAGGATTTGCCGATCTGAATATGGACGACGAATACAACAATATGTAACAAAAAACGACAATTCAATAAAAACGAGGAGAATACGGCATTCGTATTCTCCTCGTTTTTTATTCTACAATCGTAACGGTGACACGACGAGCACCTCCGCCGTTACGGAACTCACACAAATAGATACCCTGCCACGTACCCAAATCAAGGGCTCGGCCTCTTATCGGAATAGTCAAAGAAGCTCCCAATAAAGATGCTTTGATATGTGCCGACATATCGTCGTCTCCTTCGTATATATGTTTAAAATAAGAAGCCCCATCAGGCACGATTCGGTCGAAGAAGGCTGCAAAGTCCAAACGGACGTCGGGATCGGCATTCTCATTGATTGTCAATGCAGCCGAAGTATGCTTGATAAAAAGGTTCAGCAAGCCGTTTTCCGGCAACTGAGGGAGACGAGACAAAAGCTCTTGGGTTATCAAATGATACCCTCTCCCGTAATGCGGTAATCTTATCTCCATTATCTTAACCATCGCTTCATAATTTAATTATTCTACAAATATAATCGACTCAGTGGAAAATCAGCAGGGAATTTATAAATCACTATCGAAGATATATTTTAAATCTCCGCCTCTGTGTTTTGTTGTCAAACAAAATAAGGGGAGGGGTCCGTAGGACGGAGGGGTTAAACACTTATGACGAATAGATTAAACTCTACAAAATCCTATGACAGCATTCCCGACGTCTCATCGAAGTGACTGAAACGTGGTTATTGCCAAAAAATTCATCGTTGAAATTTAGGACTCCCTCACAGATTTTCTACTGAACCATTATAATCATATTCCGACAATAAAACAATCCACACCGAAACTTGTTATATCCATATAAATAAAAATACCCCACATAACAAAGCCTAATTTAATTTTAAAAACTATATGGATATAATCATTCATTTTTTCCGCAGCTATCCCGAGATGGCGATTTTTCTCACTCTGGGTATCGGTTTTTGGATAGGAAGTCTCAAATACAAAAACTTCTCTTTGGGAACCGTCACTTCGGTTTTATTAGTAGGTGTATTGGTAGGACAAATGAACATCGATATTCCCGGTCCACTCAAATCGGTATTTTTCCTGCTATTCCTATTTGCTATCGGATATAGCGTAGGTCCTCAATTTTTCCAATCCTTACGCAGCGACGGAATCCATCAAGTTATATTCGCTTGTATATTCGGCATTGTCTGTATAGGCTCTACCTACTTAATTGCCAAAATCATGGGTTATAATGCAGGTATGACCATAGGTCTGTTTGCCGGAGCACAAACCATATCGGCAGCCATCGGAGTTGGAACAGACACCATCGGTACTCTCGGAATTTCAGCAGAAAAACAACAAGAATGGTTGAATATCATACCGGTTTGCTATGCCGTCACTTACATTTTCGGAACCATAGGCTCGGCTTACATCTTAGGTACACTCGGTCCTCGGTTACTCGGTGGACTCGAAAAAGTAAAAAACGATACCCGGGCACTTGAAAAAGAACTGAAACAAGACAACGAAGAAAACGATCCGGCACTCATGAATGCCAACCGACCGGTTGTATTCAGGGCCTACAAAATAGAATCGGACTGGTTCAAAACTCCACAAACGGTAAAAGAAATAGAAAAACATATTAAGGAGATGGGAAGAAGAGTCTTCGTCGAACGTGTCCGAATCGATGGAGAAGTCCTCGACATAACCCCAAAAACAGTTCTTAAACAAGGTGATGAAGTGGTTTTAAGCGGAAGACGGGAAACCATCATAGAAGACGAAAGCTGGATAGGGCCGGAGATTTTCGATCCAGAACTATTGGACTTCCCCGTGGAAGATATTTTCGTACTACTTACCAACAAAGAACTTCATAAAAAAACAGTTCGTCATCTCCGTTCGTTACCCTGTATGCACGGAATCATTATCAAACAGATAAAGCGTTCGGGCGTAGAAATACCGGTCTATCCGAAAACTGTATTGTATAAAGGCGACACACTGGAAATCGTAGGACTAAAACGAGAAATAAGCGAAACAGCTCCCACCTTAGGATATGTCGACCGGCCTACCAATAAAACCGATATGATATTCGTAGGTCTCGGTATCCTCATCGGCGGTATCATCGGAGCTCTAACCATTCATTTAGGTGGTGTTCCTATCAGTTTGAGTACAAGTGGCGGAGCTCTACTCTCTGGGTTATTCTTCGGTTGGTTACGCACCAAACACCCGACCTTCGGACGAGTTCCCGAACCAGCAGTTTGGATATTCAATAACTTAGGTTTGAATATGTTCATCGCTGTTATAGGAATAACCGCGGGCCCCACGTTCCTGTCCGGAATCCGTGAAGCAGGTTTCATGCTATTCATTGCCGGAGTTTTAGCCACTACAATACCGTTATTATTAGGATTGCTTATCGGTGCGAAAGTATTCAAATTCCGACCAGCTATAAATTTAGGCTGCTGCGCGGGAGCCCGTACCACAACTGCGGCGTTGGGAGCTATCCAAGAAAGTCTTGGAAGCACGTTACCGGCTATGGGATACACGGTAACTTATGCTATCGGTAATACTCTGCTCATTTTAGGGGGCGTCGTCTTAGTCCTTCTCTCTGCATAAACAAAAGACATATATATAAACAAATACTCGTAACAATTATGAAAAGTCAAGAAAAACTGCCTCGTGCCATGGCCGATTACGGCAAAAGATTCGAACAAGGACTGGAACAGATGAGTCCCTTCGAAATAAAAAACGATCTAATTTCCTATGCCAAAGAGTGCGACCAGAAAGCCATCTGCCAATTCTTAAATGCAGGTCGGGGAAATCCTAATTGGATAAACACAGTCGCGAGGGAGGCCTTTTTCCTCTTAGGTACTTTTGCTGTCGAAGAAGCAAAACTCACATTTGAACTTCCCGAAGAAGGTATCGCCGGAATGCCTCAAAAAGAAGAAATAACCAAACGGTTTGAAAATTTTCTCAAACAACACGAAAAAACACCGGCTGCACATTTGTTGAACGAAAGTGTTCAGTTTCTCACGAAAGAAGGCATAAATGCCGATGATTTGATTCATGAATGGGTCGATGGCATCATAGGCGACCAATATCCCGACCCGGACCGTATACTCAAATACACAGAATTGATCGTTGAAAAGTATTTAATACAAGAAATGTGCGACCGACAAACACCTCCCGACCACTACGATCTTTTCGCGACAGAAGGTGGAACCGCTGCTATGTGCTATCTTTTCAATTCGCTGAAAGCAAATAAACTGTTATCACAAGGTGACCGCATAGCTCTCATGACTCCTATCTTTACGCCTTATATCGAAATTCCCCAACTAAAAGAATTTAATTTCGACGTAGTCAATATACAAGCCTCACAACTGACAAAAGAAGGCTATCATACTTGGCAATATCCCGAGAATGAATTAAATAAGCTAAAAGATCCTTCTATAAAACTGCTCTGTTTGGTCAATCCGAGCAATCCTCCCTCATACAGTTTAGATGAAGCGACCCACAAGAGAATAATAAAAATCGTACGGGAAAACAATCCCAACCTCATGATTATAACCGACGATGTATATGGCACATTCGTGCCCCATTTCCGTTCTCTTATGTATGAACTACCCTATAACACGGCTTGTGTATATTCTTTCTCAAAATATTTCGGGGCCACCGGTTGGAGATTAGCGACTATCGCTATTGCCCGACATAACGTATTCGATGCTCAAATAGCGCTTCTTCCCGAAAAACAACGAAAAGAACTACACGACAGATACGATAGTATCAACCTCAATCCCGACAAGATTTTATTTATCGATCGATTGGTCGCCGACAGTAGGTTGGTAGCACTTAACCACACGGCAGGGTTATCCACTCCTCAACAAATACAAATGTCACTCTTCGCTCTCTTCTCTCTTTGCGATATGCAAGACATATACAAAAACAAATTGCAAAAGATGATAACCAATAGACTGACAGCCATGTGGGAAAAGACCGGGTTCAAATTACTTCCCGATAGCTTGCGGGCCGGGTACTATTCCGAAATCGATATTATGGTATGGGCAACCCAATTATATGGAAAAGACTTTGCCGAGTATCTCGAAAAAAATTACGAACCACTCGACTTTGTCATTAGATTAGCCAAAGAAGCCGGTGTAGTCGTTCTGAACGGTGATGGATTCGATGGACCTCGATGGTCTATACGAGTATCGTTAGCAAATCTCGATGAAATGAATTACCGAAAAATCGGGACAATTATCGGACATACACTGGAAGAATATGCCCAGAAATGGAAAAATGAAACGGCCAAAAAAGAACCCGTTATTTACTAATTAATTTAGATGTAAAAGCCGGAATTTAACCCACCAGCAAAAACGTTTCAGCCAGGAGGTTGATTCCGGCTTAAAATGAACAGTTACATCACAGCTTTCTCGACTAAAAAACAGAATGTATGATGAAGAAACCAACGCCATGTGATATTCGAATTTCTCTATACCGTATATGTTACGCAACAAAATGGTACGAAACGGATTATCTTCACTCATCTGGCCGAATGTCATAGACACATCGTCGACGGTAATACCGTATGAATCGCCGCAAATAGATACAAATTCATCGATATTCAACTCGGAAAAATTTCGCGGAGGTTTTGAATATTTCTTATACAAAGCCCTTATTATATATTTAGAAATCATAGCACTATAAAAATATCTACCAAAGCTCTTTTAATCTACGGAATAAATATAAGCAGGAATAAGAATACACCCTAATTATCATTTAATTTTTTTCTATGAATTAATATGCACAAACAATCGTTCATAAATATTAACCTATAAACTGTAAATAAAAATAACTTTCTACATTACAAGTAATTATAAAAACATATCGTCTAGAATTTCTCATTTTTCCTATATTTGATTTACTCTTTCCCGAAGGCATTGTATATCATAACTTCCCGGTGATTGATACAAACGCAACCCAAACTCGGCTGTCACGGCTATGGTATGGTCGATCAAATCTGCTACAACGGCCTCATACATCTTCCATGTTTTCTCCGCAGAGAACAAGTAAAGTTCTACCGGAAGTCCTCGCTCCGCCATAGGCAGATAACGTACCATATAAAGCATATCGGGATTGGATTTTCCCATTTGACGTATATAGTTTTCCAAATAAACTCTGAACAACATACTATTCGTAACCCTAAGTTCCTCTGCCAAAAAAGAATTTCCAGAGTTACAAGCCTGTTGAATAGAGTGTAACCGCTGAACAACGAACTCACCGATCAAAAAATGATCCTTAAATCGAAGTAAATCCTCTTCACGGAGAAAAGAAATACTATTTATATCCAAAAGTATCTGCCGGGAGATACGACGCCCCCCTCCTTCAAACATACTTCGCCAATTGGTAAAAGAGCCTGTCACCAAAGCGTATGGCGGAATAGTGGTCGTCGTATTATCAAAATTCAAAACTTTTACTGTATTGAGAGTCACATCTTGTACGATACCGTTAGCATTATATGCCGGAGCCGTTATCCAATCTCCTTTATGTAACATATTATTTGCCGAAAGCTGTATTCCGGCTACAAACCCCAATATCGTATCCCTAAAAATCAGCATGAGAATCGCAGCAGATGCACCCAATCCGGCAAACAAACGAGCAGGAGACTGATCTATAATTGTTCCTATTATACTGATAAAACCAATTGAAAATAAGATAACCTGTATGGTCTGCACACCACCTTTTATGGGATAATGGCGTAAACTTTCCTTTCCATTAAAAATATCGAGAAATGCATTCAGCACACCATTCAAGAATCGAAGAATAAGAGCTATGATATAAACCTTGCATATACGATCGATAAGTATATACCAACTACTCTCTATATCAAACGCCGAAGGCAAAAATGCATATAGAATAAAAGCTGGAGCCAACGCAGCCAGCCTCGACACCACCTTCTTGTCATATAAATGATCGTCCCATTCAAATTTTGTACGGCGAATGATTGGAAGTAGCAATCTATTTATTAGCAACTTACAAAGCACATCGCACAAAATGGCTATCAAAACGATCAAGATTACATAAACCACATTATGCCATGCTTCCGTATTGGCAGAAAATAGATCGGCAACATCGTGCAATATCTTCTCTATTGATTCCAACATACCCATATCGTCATTCTGCAACTGGTTGAGACTCTATTTTCTTTTCTTTTTTCCCGAAAGAAAATCGATAACCTACCGTATAAGTAAATCCAAACGGAGAACTATCCGTTCCAAATCCCGGTATATACCACGGTTGAGAATAAGTATTCTTTTTATGGCTGAACATCAATCGATAACGAACAGTCCACCCCATATAAAAATTTTTATACACTTGCACCCGAAGCCCTCCCAACAGCTCACCCCAGTGGGCCCATGATTTCTGTCCGGTAATTTGTAGTTTTTCAGACTCACCCCAATAAGGTGACTCTACTAAAATATTATCTATATCATACGTAAAAAAAGAAAAGCCATACCGAATACCGATATAGAAAAAACTCATTGCAGTTTTATTATATCCGAAATTGTAGTTCATTCCTACACGGTTATAAAGAGAAGCTTTATTCCTGTATGTAAAGTTCAATCCCTCGGGAGTATTATCGGCATGTCCGATCCCGATTTCCCATACTGGGAAAAAACGATTATGCAAATCCAATTCTGCCGCTATTTCATAATTGCCATAACTTTGTCCGAATAAATTTGTGATCCCGTCAAGAATGTTGACATTTACGGAGAGACCATTAAACAAGGGATAAAGATACCCCTTTATTTCTGGCTCTTCCGGCTCCGCAACGACACTATCCGTTTGCACCGGTACAATTTCCCTTTTCGCTGTTGGATCGACAGGTGTCACCCGTCGTTGCGCAACCGACGCAAAGATTACCCCTAAAAACAATATGAAAATTTTACTCCTCATCTGGGGTCTGGGTTTGAACTGTATAAAAAATCCGTATACTCTCCACATTTTTATTCGTGATCTCCGGGACTGTCACAGAAACAGAGTCAAGTATATTACGTGTATACCGACACGTATCGATAACAAAATTATACATCGCCCCGCAATCGATCGACACGAAATAGGGATACGACCGATAAACAAATGTGAGCGTATCGTTATAACGAGGAGACGAAAGACCTTGCTGTTCGTAATGAATGACATATTGCGTCGAGTCTTGTGTAAACCGCAACGGAAGATAAACTTGTGTTACGGCAACCGCCGAATCGAGTAACATAGAATCGGTTGGCTGTCCTATACCGAAAATTGAAATGGAATCGACAGACAAAGCCGTCTCTTGTGCATCATAAGAATAAAATTGAGCCAAAGGAATACTACTACGATTATCCACACAACCGTTACTGCCACAGTTACTTAAAACTAAGCAACACGCACATAAAAATAGAACTCCTTCGATAAAACTCAAAAGTCTTCCCATCTCACCACATCATTAAATGGTTTCCTCTTTCTCTCCGTCTCCACACCCTCGGCAGGATAGCCCAACGGCAAAAGAACCATAGGTTCCCATAAATCGGGCAAATTCAAAATCTTTTTACATCGCTGCACGTCAAAATTACAAACCCAACAAGAACCTAATCCTTGTTCGGCAGCAGCCAAAACTAAATGTTCGGTTGCTATCGCTATATCGACATCACAAAAATCCTTATTATCGGACAAACGCTTCCACGACGTACTATGGTCTCCGCAAACAACTATACACATCGGAGCCGACGCGAACCATTCACGTGGATAACAATCGTACAAAGCTTTTAGCTTTTCCGGGTCACGAACCACGACAAAAGCCCACGGTTGAAAATTCACAGCCGACGGAGCCAGTCTAGCCACCTCCAAAATATATTCGAGTTTAGCCCGCTCGACCTTCGAAGACTTAAAAGATCGCACCGAACTCCTAACCTTCACCAGTGTAAGCAAATCGGGACATTCGTTTTCTTTCAAACCGTTCATAAATTCAAGACTTACGTTAATTACTTAAATTCGGTTTCTATCTGATAATTATTTCTTTCACTCGAATTTCGAGAAATAAGTTCTCCCAAAAAACCGGCAAGAAACAATTGAGTACCCAAAATCATAGCTGTCAACGCCAAATAGAAATAAGGAGAATCGGTTACTAGCCGATACGGTAAACCATTATATAAACAATATAACTTATTCGCCCCCACAACAATGACAGAAATAAGTCCTAAAAAGAACATCAAACTACCCAACAGCCCGAAAAAATGCATAGGTTTTACCCCGAAACGCGAAAAAAACCATAGCGTAATTAAATCGAGATACCCGTTTACAAAACGATCCAATCCGAATTTCGTCTTACCGTATTTGCGAGCCTGATGATGGACAGCCTTCTCCCCAATCTTATTATATCCGGCATTCTTAGCCAAGTAAGGAATATAACGATGCATATCGCCATAAACCTCTATATTTTTTATCACCTCTTTTTTATACGCTTTCAGTCCGCAATTAAAATCGTGCAGATTTTTTATGCCAGACACTTTACGAGCTGTCGCATTGAACAATTTAGTGGGGATAGTCTTGGATAACGGATCGTAACGCTTTTTCTTCCAGCCCGAAACGAGGTCATACCCTTCGACCGCAATCATACGATACAATTCGGGGATTTCATCGGGGCTGTCTTGCAAATCGGCATCCATAGTAATAACGACATCGCCTTCGGCTCTTTGAAATCCGGTATAAAGCGCCGGAGATTTGCCATAGTTCCGCCGGAATTTCACACCCTTAACACGAGAATTTTTTTCTCGCAACGACTCAATCACTTGCCAAGAGTCATCGGTACTCCCATCGTTAATAAACCAAATTTCATACGAGAACTTGTTTTCCTCCATTACCCGCTCGATCCACGCAGTCAATTCAGGAAGTGACTCCGCCTCATTATATAAAGGGACTATTACCGAAATATCCATATTCCTATTTCTTTGTTTTACTTGACTTAAACCAAACAGAAACGAGCCATGCCATTACTGCCGACAATAAAGAACCAAAAAATACATTCACCCACATTTGCTGAATAACGACTGCCATAGGAGACGGAATATTCCCCTGTTCCAAACCGGTTTTTACAGCCTCCAACAATGAAGGGTCACTTGTCATATTTAATGATTCCAACAAAGTTACAGCAGCCGAAAGCTGAGATTTTATATATTCTGGATTGATATAAACATAATAAATATACTGTGCCAAACCACTGATAAGCGAGGCAAAAAAGAAAAGCAAAATACCCATCATCCACAATTGAGAGAAGTAGCTGCCTCCTTCATTTTGATTACTGAACTTACGCATCATGAAGAAAACTACCAACGGGACAAATAGTAACATTATAGTAGAAACGACATTACAAAAAGGATAATTCAAACTCAACACAGCAAATATAAATTTCACCACGAAATAGAGCCCCATATAGGCTCCCGCCTCCATAGCGAATTGAACGATTCCCTTTTGTGTATTATTCTTCTCCATTAAAATATCGTTTTCCAATGTACATATAGACTACAAAGGTATCACTTTTGCGGCAATATTTATGTGGAAAAAAGCCAAAAATAGAGATAATATCGACAATATATATCGAAAAGAAAGAGTGCCAAACAATAAGAAAACCTAAAACAAATAAAAGACTTGGCTGTTCCATTGTTTCTGATTACCTTTGAACCCCTTTTTATTAAAGCAGCATGAATAAACGATATGTAATGATTTTCACCGCTATATGCGGTTCTATTTTCTCTTTGCTGGCCGATATGCCCCGAGACTATTATCCCAACTCTCTGGAAGGGAAAAACGGCGCTGGACTAAAAACAGAGCTACATAATCTCCTGAAAAACCATACCCGACTCCCCTATGGGTCTCGCGATTACAACCAAATAGCATGTACATGGACGGTCTTTAAAAAAAGCGATGTCCGTCCCAACGGAAAAGTATGGGATATGTATTCCAACAACTCTTATAACTTTTCGAACGGAGCAGGAGCAACGAAAGGCATGAACATCGAGCACAGCGTACCCAAAAGTTGGTGGGGAGATGCTTACGATGAAACAGCCACTCCTCTTACCCGATTTAAATACGACGGTTCCTACGATTTACACCACCTGACACCTTCCGATGCCGCTGCCAACACGGCTAAAAGCAATTATCCATTGGGAGAGGTCGATTCTCCTTTGTTCGACAATGGAGTCACCAAAGTGGGAACCGGACAAGCCAACGGTAGAGCAACCAACCTGTTTGAACCCGCAGACGAATACAAAGGCGACTTCGCCCGCATGTATTTATACTTCGTGACCTGCTATCAAGACTATTCATGGAAATCTTCTGCCCTATCCATGTTCGCTCAAAATAGTTACCCCACACTGAATGCCTATGGACAGTCCCTATTGCTGAAATGGCATCGACAAGACCCTGTCAGTCAAAAAGAAATAGACCGCAACAACGCCGTATACAGTTTTCAAGGAAACAGAAATCCTTTCATAGACTATCCCAATATGGTAGAGTATATCTGGGGCGACTCGACAAATTATGAATTCAGTTTTTCGGGACAATCCACCTCCGCCCCAAGTATCAGCATATCGAACGACAAAATCGAATTCGGATACATCGGAACCGAAACATCGAAAGATAAAGAGATATACATCAAAGGGAAAAATCTGACAACAGATATTACAGCAAAACTATTGAATAACGATTCGGGAGATTTTTCTTTGGGAATGTCCAATCTGCCGGCTCATGAATTAAATACGACCGGTATCAATCTCGCCATAACCTTTTCTCCCCGGTCGATCGGGACTCGCAATGTGACACTCCGATTATCGAGCGACGAATTATCTGCCCCCGTAGACATAACCATTTCTGGAACTGTACTCTTGTCCGATGCCTCCTATTTGAGAATCATCGACATAAAATCGACCTACAAGAAAAGCGACGAACCAGTGCACCTGATGCTAAACATGAACTTGGATACACAGTGGACTGTGGACGGAAAACCGGCCACACATCTCACTCCTTCCGAATTGTCCGCAGGGCTTCACACAATACAATTCACGACTATTTACGGAACAGGGAAAATACGTGTACAAATCATAGAATAAAAATTACTATCAATCATGAATGCAGCTAAATATATCCATTATATCCTAACAATCGCAACAGCCCTCCTTTTCTTTTCGGCCTGTAAAGACGATAAGAACGAGAGTCAACCAACCGACTTTATTTTACGGGTAGATGAGTCGGTATCTATCAAGCTACCCAACTCGACAAGTTATACCATAACGACCAATAACTCCGCAATTTCTTATGAATTGTCGGGAAAAATACTCACAGTGACAGCTATTAAAGAAGGGAAAGCGACTCTAACCGTTATCCTCGACTCAGGAGAAAGCCACAACTACTCGTTTACCATTTCGGCAAACTCTTATCAAATGGGCTTTACTATCGACTCCACGCCCCGAATAGAATCATGGATATCCGGCTCGACCGTCAAAACGGAAGAAACGGCAGGACTCCAAGTGAGCTGCGAGCCCGGCATGGATATAACTGGCTCTCCGACCGACAAATCGACACGCTCCTATGGATTTACTTATGTCGAAACAGGGAAACTTTTACGATTTTCTGCACAAGGCGATTTTTCCCAAAAAGGGATTTTGAACAACGGAATCATGGCTACCCGTGACAATGACAATACACCCATACAATACGAGACTTGCACGGTTTCCATAGAAAAAGTAAACGATGCCGGGAAGATCTGGTTCACTTTACAATTTACCGACCGAAGCGACATTCGTATTGTTACAGAAATTTTCTAAAAATTTTCATAGCCAAGCACGCACATTAAAAACGGGATAAAATTTGAAAATTTATCCCGTTTTTAATTACATGGGATGCAAAATACAAACTGATAGAATTCATTCGATAACTACCGATTTGCCTCTTTAATGACAAATAACTATCTTCGCCCCACAAACTCATACCGGAAAACACCCGATCTATGGACGAAAAGGACAAAAAAATAGCACGCCTCGAAGAGCTGCTACAATCTATCAAAGATAATATCGACGAAACCGAATCTGTATTGGATTCATTATCCAATAGTGAATTGCAAGCCGAAAACGACAATGATTTACCGGACGACGAATTTGATCGTTTACTCGACGAGTTTATTCAAAGTCAATTATCAGAAGAGGAGACAGAAGATGAAGAAGAAAGCGATAATTCCCCTTCTAATACCAGCCATCATATCATCTTTAAAAATACTTTTTTCTCCATATGCGACACAAAAGAACAAATACCCAGAGATTCACTACGCACACAATTCAGTGTTGATGAAGGAGAATATCTATTCATTTCGACAGAATGCATAGGACAAAACGAATCTGCTACAATAGATGCTTGGGACGAAACTTTTTTAGCAGAACTAATTGCCCCCGATGGAAGCTCCTATATAGAAACTCAAATTTCCATGCCGATCGACACCGAAAACTACGCCAGTCCATCGGCATATTTCGCTCTTCCTGAAAGAGAAAACAGAGAAGGCTCATGGATTTACTGCCTATCCCGACTCTCCGACAAAGAAGAATATACAACCAAAAGTGCGACTTTTATATCTTTGCCCCAAAAATACGACGAATGTTTCGAGGTAAACAATTATCTATTGTTCAAAAACGAAAGCATCGCTCCCGACCCAGATCGTCCTATCATCTCCTACACAAGTATAAACCCGAGTATACATAGCAACTACTATATCGGATTCTGCGGGATAAGCAAACTAAAAGACACGGACAAATCGTATGAATATGAAATAAAAATCCGTACACAAACCGGATTAACCAAATACGAAACAGTCGGAACTTTCATTTCACAAGACGACGAAAAAAGAAACCGGCTATGGACATTCCAAGAACCCGTCGACTTCTCGGATTATGAAAACGGAGAATATGCCGTCGAGATCTATTTCTTAGGAGAAAAAGTATTGAATGCCCCGTTTCGCATTGGGAACGAAGAAGAAGGAGAATATAATCTATTCAACATACAGACACGTCCCCCGATCGGAGAAAAAAAAGAGATAGACCCGACAAAAGAAAAAGACGCCATGGACTCTTTACAAGAGATGATCGGGCTAAACAATCTGAAACAGAGCATTGCCGAACATCTCAACTATGTAAAACTATTGGCCGCACGCAAAAGAGCCGGGTTAAAAGCCTCGATACCGCCCCTTCACATGGTCTTTACCGGAAACCCGGGAACAGGGAAAACAACCGTTGCCGATTTCATCGGTGAGATTTTCCACAAAATGGGGTTACTCGAAAAAGGTCACGTCATACGTACCGACCGTAGCAAATTGGTGGGCAAATGGTTGGGAGAGACCGAACAAAAAACCGAAGCTGCCATCGAAGCCGCCAAAGGAGGAGTCCTTTTCATAGACGAGGCTTACAGTCTGTTTACCAATGACAAAGATGGAGACAAACGCGACTTCGGAAACAGAGTCATAGAAACATTATTACCGAAACTGTCGGACGACAACTTCGGGACAATCGTTATTCTCGCCGGATATCCGGCAGAAATGAAACTGCTTTTGGAATCGAACCCCGGCTTGCAATCCCGATTTCCTTTTACATTTCACTTCGAAGATTATTCACCCGAAGAATTATTGGAGATAGCCGACCTCACCATACAACGCGAAGGGTACGAAATAACCGACTCTGCTCGTCAAACGCTATTAGAACTGATAAAAAAAGACCATCGAAACAGAGACCGCCATTTCGGGAACGCCCGCTATGTCAACAGACTTATCTCTTCGAAAATACTTCCGGCCATGGCCACTCGTTTGGCTCAAAGCGGAATATACGATTCGGGGAATCCCGACAAACGGTCGCTCGTCACCATCGAACAAGAAGATATACCCGATAACACCGATGAAAAAATAATCATATCTTCGGAGGAATTCGATGAACGAACCATAGATGAATGCTTAGCCAGACTCGACAGAATGATCGGATTATCCAATGTAAAAGCCGCAATCCATAACTTTGTAAAGATCGCCCGGTTATTACACGAGAACGGAAAAAATTTCTTTGGGGAAATCCCTTTGAAATGGAGCTTCGCAGGAAATACAGGAACCGGGAAAAGCACAGTCGCTGAAATTATGTCCGACTTACTGAAAGCCATGAACATACTCGGCAACGGACAATTTATAGAAATAAAAGGAGAACAGCTCTACAATGTCCCCGACTATAAAGTGGACGAAGTTCTACAAGATGCCATGAAAAAGTCACGACAGGGACTTTTATTCATCGATGGCGACTCTCCGAAATTCAAAAATGCATACAACACATTCGATAGCGAACAACTACGAATCAAGTTGGCAGGATACACCTCTGCCCTGCCCGGAGCTCATGCTCTCATCATTGCCGAGAACCGGGCTCCCCGGCAAGATTTGGTAGAACAGTTAATTGGCAACGGCGCTCACGAAGTCGACCACACTTTAATTTTCGACGACTATACCTCGAAAGAGTTATTCGAAATCCTGAAACAAATGCTATCGGACAAAGATTTCTCTTTTGAACAAAAAGCAGAAAGTATCATGCAGCATTATATTGAATACCTTTGCTCCGACCAATATTCTTGTTATGCAAACGCCCGAACCATGAAAATCATATCGCGAACCATTATGCAAAACGCCTATCTCCGACTCGGTGAGGCGGGCATAAAATTTTCACGAAACAGAATCACACACGCCGATGTAGCTTGCTTTGAAATAGATGAGAGACAGACTCTTAGAAATAGAATCGGCTTTTACTGAAAAGACCGCTAAACTATTTCATAGACGAAACCTTATTTTTGTATTGAGGATTCCGATCCAACCAGACTGTCGCATACCGGCATGTCGCAGCCGGAAGTAAGTCATGATCAAGCGCATAGTCATAAGCCGCCTTCACCAAAGCGGCAGCGATACCCCTCCCTTCGATTTCCCGGGGGACAATCGTATGTTCTATATTCAAGCAACCATCGACAAGATCATACGACACGTATGCTGTTTTCCCGTCAGCGACAGTCTGAAACTGTTTTCTCGACAAATCATGTATTATTTCCATAAGAAGAATTTTTTAATTGTACAAATATACATATCCGTTAAGATATGTAGCCAAAAGAAGCCACAAGAAATATGGCACAAATAACAGTGCCGCCGCTTTCTCTTTTCGATATGCCCTTGATATATAAATCCACACTAAAATATCGAGTAATAAAATATCTATCAATCCCAAAAACGGATTTCTAAATGCGAAAAATAATAAGCTCCATAAGAAATTAACGAATAACTGTATCCCCCATAACACCGACAAGGTTTTATTCGCACCCCTTTCTATCAAGCGCCCCAATGAAAGTCCCATACAAATATAAATGATACTCCATGCAATAGGAAAAGCTCCATTAGGCGGAGTAAGAGCCGGTTTATTCAGCAATGGATACCACTCAGAAATAGAATCAGACTGAAAATAACTGGCCGACAATCCTACTGCAAAACACAATAGTATAGGAAGGAGATAAAATGCGAATCTTTTCATAACCAAGACATTTAACAACAATAGTTGTAATTTAAACACATATAAATAATTAAAGTTCTTGGATATTCCAAAAGAAGAATGCCTGAAATCTAAAAATAAAAGGACACTCTTTTTAGAGTGTCCTTTGAGCCGATAGAGGGATTCGAACCCACGACCCCGAGATTACAAATCACGTGCTCTGGCCAACTGAGCTATATCGGCAGGTGGGTAAGCTATCTACATCGCGCCGCTACAACCGGCTACCCTTGCTGCGGTCAAACCCTGGGGGATTCACAGGGAGCTGGCCGTATAGGACTTACCCGGGCACAAAAGTAGATATTTTTTCTTAGATAACAATAGCATTCCACAAAAAAACACACAAAATTTTCTATCTACTTAGAAACGAAAGAATTAAAAAAACATATTTCACAATAAATTTTTTCTCCATAATTTTATAGAAGTCTCGGCCTGTATTGTTCCTAAAAAAATTTACATTTGTATTCTATAAATAATAGTCCATTCACAAAAAAGGAATCATGTTGCAAAAAATTAAAGAGCGTATACTTGCCGGCGGAGAAATTACCCCCGACGAAGCATTAGAATTAGCGCAAAAAGCCATTCGTTCGGACCTATATACTGCTGCCGACGAAATCCGTAAAAAATTCTGTAATAAAACGCTCGATACTTGCTCGATCATCAATGCCCGTTCTGGTCATTGTCCCGAAAACTGCAAATGGTGCGCCCAATCGGCCCATCATCACACCCAAATAGAAACATACGACGCTATACCCATACATGAAGCTATATCCATTGCCCGTTTAAACGAACAACAAGGAATAAAAAGATTGTCTTTGGTCACCAGTGGGAGAAGGATAAAAGCCTCGGAAATAGACTATTTCTGCGATATTTATCGAAAAATGGGAGAAGAAACCCACTTACACCTTTGCGCCTCTATGGGACTATTGAAACGAGAAGAATTAGAAAAGCTGAAAGCCGCCGGAGTAAAACGCTACCACTGCAACTTAGAAACAGCCTCGTCCTATTTTTCCGAGCTATGTACCACACATACCATTGAGCAAAAAAAAGAAACGATTCGGACAGCCCAAGAGTTAGGAATGGAAATCTGTTCCGGTGGAATCATCGGTATGGGAGAAACTATGAAACAACGCATCGAATTGGCTTTTGAACTAAAAGAATTAGAGGTCTGTTCGGTTCCCATAAATATATTGAATCCCATACCGGGAACACCTCTGGAACATATGCCCCCCATCAGCGACAAGGAGATTTTAGTTACAATCGCAATTTTCAGATTCATACTGCCACGGACGTTCATTCGATTTGCCGGAGGGCGGGCGAGGTTATCCAGAGAAACACAAAAGCAAGCACTATCGGCCGGAATAAACGGACTATTGATGGGCGACATGCTCACAACGCTGGGATCGGGAGTAAACGAAGACAAATCATTAGCCCGAGAAGCGGGATACGATCCTCTATAATATAATAAAAAGCCTGTCGCGTGCGACAGGCTTTTCTCGTTTATCCAAATCCCTGTTCTTCACAGAACATTCCATTTCAGTCACTTGGTTCCAGTTGAAAAACTTGCTCTACCGATTTATTGAATACTTGGGCTATTTTCAACGCTAACACCGTAGAAGGCACAAATTTACCAGTCTCGATTGCATTGATGGTTTGTCGGCTCACCCCTACTACATCGGCCAAATGCTGCTGGGTTATACGAAGTTCGGCACGTTCCACTCGTATTCTATTCTTCATCTCTCAACGACTTTTTAAGTTTCCACAATTTCATTTCAAAGACAATCAAGAAAATAATAATATTCGTAAACATATTAAAGACCAAGACATTCAAAAACAGAAGCTCGTAACAAAAAAGAGATAAAATAATCAAAACAGACGAATTGATATACAAGGCTATCAACAACGAGTTCAATCTTATCCGCCCGATTAATTCATCTTCGACTCTCTCACGTGAACATGCCACAAATAAACAACCCAAGCAAATGCCTATAATGGCGACATTATTCAATATTTTTCCAACCCAATCCGAAGTCAGTACTCTTTTCACAGCCACAGGAATCCATTCGGGTAGCAAGAAAGATGGAAAACCATTATAACCGTCTATCGTCATCAATACTCCCAGCACAAATGTTGGAACCAAAATAATCCAGCCGACTTTCTTAAAACCGTTAGGCAACAAAAAGATTTTTTCCATAATAACAATTATTTTAAGTAATCGATAAAAGAAATAGTCACGGCACAAATGTAAAGTATATTTTACATATAGACAAATATAAGTGACTTTTTTTGCAAAAAAATCTTACAGAAAAGCTATGAAGCCTCTGAACACTTCCAACATGGCGTGGGAATTTTCATTCAAACCTATTATCTAAAAAAATGGATTTTTCCCGCAAGACTCTGCACTTCCGACCAAATGCTTAACAGTCTTGCAATAACGGATAATGTCGGCGTTTGTGTGTTGTGTTTCAGGTAGATAGATAGGATAACAAGATTGGTAAAACTCAAGACTTTTGTATCATTGAGCACAATCAAACTTTGCAAAGGTAAAACTTTATTCTTAAACTCAAACTTTTTAGGGTTATTTTTTTGACAAAAAAGATTTTTAACCCGATACAAGCCTTAGAATTCGAAAAAAGAATAAATTAACAATGCAAAACACTCGCGTAATTTTTCTATTACACCCTAAATCGTTAAAACTTTCATGAAGACTGCTCTTTCCCATTTGTCCAATCACAACATTTATCGTAAATTTGACTGGTATTTAATACAAAGTAATGATCAGCTACTTACAAATAGAAAATCTTACAAAGTCGTTCGGAGACCGAATTCTCTTTGAAAATATATCGTTAGGTATCGGTGAAGGAGACCGAATAGGATTAATTGCCAAAAATGGAGCGGGGAAAACGACTTTACTGAATATTCTGGCGGGGAAAGAAAATTATGACAGTGGAAACATTGTATTCCGGAATAATTTACGGGTAGGATACTTGGAACAATCCCCCTCCTATCCGCCAGAACTCACAGTTATACAAGCCTGTTTCCAGTCCGACAATGACACTGTTCGTTTAATAGCCGAATACGAACAGGCCCTACAAACCGATGATCCTATCGGCCTGCAAGAACTGCTCGACCGCATGGACCACTACAAGGCATGGGATTACGAGCAAAGAGCCAAACAAATTCTTTCGCAGCTCAAAATCAATAACTTCGATCAGCCTGTAAAAGAATTGTCCGGCGGACAACTGAAACGACTGGCGTTAGCCAATGTCTTAATTACCGAACCCGACTTGCTCATTCTCGATGAACCGACGAATCATCTGGACATCGATATGACCGAATGGTTGGAAGAATTTTTACGCCGCACCAACATAACCCTATTGATGGTCACGCACGATCGCTATTTTCTTGATCGAGTATGCAATCAAATTGTCGAAATCGACAATCATACACTATACAACTATAACGGTAATTACAGCTACTATCTTGAAAAACGGGAAGAGCGCATAGAAATACATAATGCCGAAATCGACCGGGCCCGCAATTTAATGCGGACCGAGTTGGACTGGATAAGGCGACAGCCGCAAGCCCGGGGCACAAAAGCAAAATACCGTGTGGATGCTTTTTATGAATTACAAGCGAAAGCCCGTCAAGAAAAATCAGACGGGCAAGTACGGCTCGAAGTAAAATCGTCATACATCGGTTCAAAGATATTCGAGGCAAAAGGTATCTGTAAAACATTCGGAGACCTGAAAATAATCGAGAACTTCGATTATACTTTTGCCCGCTATGAAAAAATGGGTATCGTAGGTAACAACGGAACCGGAAAATCGACCTTCATCAAAATGCTCGTCGGTGAAATTCAACCCGATCGAGGACGATTCGATATAGGAGAAACGGTAAAGTTCGGCTATTATAGCCAAGATGGGTTACATTTTAATGAACAGATGAAGGTCATCGATGCCGTAAGAGATATAGCAGAAGAAATTTCACTTGGCGACGGACGTAAGCTGTCCGCATCTCAATTCTTGCAGCATTTTCTCTTTACCCCCGAGACACAACACAGCTATATATATAAATTAAGTGGAGGAGAACGCCGACGCCTATATTTATGTACGATACTCATCAGTAATCCCAATTTTTTGGTACTGGACGAACCGACCAACGACTTGGATATCGTTACTCTTAACGTCCTTGAAGATTATCTCCGTAATTTCAAAGGGTGTCTCATTGTCATCTCCCACGACCGATATTTCATGGATAAAGTAGTAGATCACCTACTTGTGTTCAAAGGAAACGGAGAACTAAAAGACTTTCCCGGTAACTATACCGATTATCGTGAATGGAAAGAAACACAGGAACAAAAGGCTAAAAGCGAACAGGCAGAAAAAGCAAAGCAAGACAATAAAAAGACTACTGCCGAAAAAAGAAATACATCTGACAATACCCGACGACGCCTTTCTTTTAAAGAGAAAAAAGAGCTGGAACAATTAGAAATGGAAATCGCTGCGCTGGAAGAAGAGAAAAAAACAATCGAAACGAACCTTTGCAGCGGAACCCTAAGCATAGAGGAACTCACGCTGCAATCCAAAAGATTGCCGGGAATCAACGAAAACCTCGATGAAAAGACATTACGCTGGCTCGAACTAAGTGAAATCGAAGGGTAGTTATATACAAAAGGCGATAGACCGTATCTCTATCGCCTTTTGTTATATCACATGCTCAAACCTCACCTTTGAAAATAAGCGTATTTCGGTTCTGTGGGTTTATAAGAATCATCGTCCCACAAAGTACTGGTAATCATCAAATCGGCACTGTATCGGTTGCAAGCGATAGGCACATTGTGTACTCTACACTGACGAAGCAACATCTGTATATCGGCCTCGTGTGGTTGAGGATTCAAATCATCGATCAAAAAGATAGCCAAATCGACTTGATGACGAACCACCAATGCGGCAATTTCGGCATCTCCCCCCAACGGACCCGAATTCATACAAGTCACATCGGCCGGAATATTCAATTCGTCGAATGCCTCCTTAATCAATCGGCCGGTAGTACCTGTACAAACCAAATGGTGATGAGACAACAACTCGGCATTATGTTTCACCCACTCTACCATATCGGCCTTACGATTATCATGCGCCACTAGCGCGATAGTTAATCTTTTTTTCATAGCTTTATTTTTTTAAGATTGAACAGTTTGAAATTTTTGTCTGATTTTCCGTTGATGTATCCACAAGGCCATAACAGCTATCACGAATGCGATAAAATCAGAGATAGGCATACTCAACCAAACTCCGTTCGTAGACCAGTAAGTCGGTAAAATCAACAACAACGGCAATAAAAACAATAATTGTCTCGATAAGGATAAAAATATAGATACCGGAGCCCTACCTATCGACTGAAAGAAATTGGAAATTACAATCTGGCAACCGACAAACGGGAACATGGCGCAACTGATACGAAGACCGGTCACAGACAAATCGACCAACTCCTCGCTGGTTGTAAACATCGCTACAATAGCATGGGGAAATAATTCGCTCAATACAGAGCCCACTGTAGTAACGACTACACCCGCCGTAATCCCATATCGCAATGTTTTGCGAACACGTTCATATTGCTTGGCTCCATAGTTATACCCCACGATAGGCTGCATTCCCTGTGTGATTCCCATAACGATCATAACGAACAACATCAAAGTACGGTTCACAATACCATAAGCACCGATAGCCAAATCTCCACCAGTATGTTGCAACGCATTATTAATAAAAATCACCACCACACAGGCACAAACATTCATCAAAAAAGGAGACATGCCTATGGAAAATATTTTAGCGACTACCCGCACTTTCAACTGGGAGTGCCGACTGTCAAAATGAATAAAGTTTTTTTTGTTCGCGAAATGAACGAGCACCCACACCATAGCGACAGTCTGAGACACGACTGTTGCCAACGCTGCACCCCGTATTCCCCAATCGAATGAAAATATAAATATCGGAGCCAAAATAATATTACACCCCACAGTCAACAATGACGAAAACATTGCCTTACGAGGATACCCCGTAGCCCTCATTACGTTATTCAAGCCTATAAATACATAAGTTATAGGAGTCCCCAGTAAAATCACTTGCATGAAATCACGAGCATAAGGCAATGTATCGTGACTTGCCCCGAAAAACAATAATATGGAATCAAGAAATAAAAAAGTCAAACCGCCAAAGCAAACAGCATTGATTATACACATAATCAAAACATTATGTACGACCTCCGTTGCTCGCACTTTATCTTTCTGGCCTAAAAAAATAGAACTGATAGTAGCACCGCCTATACCGACCAATGTACAAAAAGCGACCACCAAATTCATCAACGGGAAAGTAATTGCCAAACCTGCGATAGCCAATGCACCCACCCCATGACCTATAAATATACTATCTATAATATTATATAACGATGTAACAGTCATCGCTATAATAGCCGGTACAGAATACTGAATCAGCAACTTGCCAATCGGCTCGGTTCCAAGTATCAACGGCGAATTACGCTCTGCCATAATCTCTAATTTCACAATTACGATACAAAGGTACGAATTATTCAGGAGCTAAAACAGGAGCATAAGCATTTTATAACATAAAGATACTTCAAATAGCTACGCCCTATATTTTTCACATAAAATATTATTGATCCATTCAACTATCATAAAAAATAAAAATATCTGAAATCAGAACCGTTTTTTGAGACTTCTTGTTATATTTGAAATACTTTATCTATATTTGTAGAATATAGGATACGGTTCGGCAGAGCCAATTCGGAAATATGATTTCCGTTTGCCCCTGCACTCACCTTTCGCTATGTTTGTCATGAAACCATTAATTAAATAGAATTATGAAAAAGTTTTTATTCTTGGTTATATTGAGTTTGACTTTATTTTCCTGCGAGGGTCCTATGGGACCACAAGGTCCTCAGGGAGTTCCGGGCGAAGGAATGTTTTGGAAGTACTACACCTACACAGTAAAATCGCAAGACTGGCAACTTGTGACATCGCCCGACGGATTAAATACGTATTACATGTATGAGTTCCAAAATAAAGATATTACAGACGATTTGTATATCGACGGATATGTTTTGGGGTACTTGGTACAATCTCCGGGGGCAGACAACGAAGTCATCACCCCTCTACCTTATACGATACATAAAGGCGAGGCAAACGGGGATAATGCGATGCTTTGGACCGAAACTTACACCTACGATTACATGCCGGGAAGCGTAGCTTTTTATGTGCAATACAGCGATTTTATCGAGCAACAGCCCGGAGATATGGTATTTCGTTTAGTCCTTAATAATTAAACCGGCTAAACGTCAGAAATAGAACCGCGGCTGTCTCTCTTGGAAGCGTAGAGACAGCCGCGATTTCATGTATTCCATCTTTTAACATAGTTATAACTTTCATAATAACCAATATCTATCTAAATATGAGAACAGAACGCTTTATAGGAACATTGCTCCTGCTTTTCGGCACAACAATATTCACAGGCTGTGCCAAGAACAACTATCCCAAAAGCAAGATACAAACCATCAAATTATACATCTCTGCTCAAACAAGCACTTCTTGGTCATGGGAATCGGATGCCCCTATCGAATGTATGCTCGTCAAAGAAGAGGGGCAGACCAGATATTGGAAAATGGGATTCAACGAAATAAATGGCTTTGTTTATGAAATAGGTTGTGAATACACACTTTCGGTCGAGAAAAAGAAATTGTCGAATCCTCCTGCTGATGCCAGCGATACCGTTTACAAACTGATAAAAATCCTATCTCAGCGTCGACCGTAATTTACAAACAATAATTGAGACTTTTTCACGAAAAACCAACTCGGGGGTCTTTTCAAGAAAAGGCCCCCGAGTTTACAATATACAACTGACTTATCAACAAGCCTTAAAGCTCATATCAAGACCTTTTACCGAATGAGTGAGAGCCCCCACCGAGACAAAATCGACACCACTCTCGGCGTAATCTCGAATCGTATCGAAAGTAATACCTCCCGAAGACTCTATTTCATATTTCCCACCCACAATTTTCACAGCCTCTTTTGTCAATTCAGGCGAGAAATTATCGAGCATAATACGGTCCACACCGCCCACTCGCATAACCTCTTTCAATTCGTCCAAATTACGCACCTCTATCTCAATTTTCAAATCCTTGCCTTTGGCCTTTAAATAATCATGACAACGAGAGATAGCGTTCTCTATACCACCGGCAAAATCCACATGATTATCTTTCAGCAAAATCATGTCGAACAATCCGATACGATGATTCACGCCACCACCTATCTTCACAGCCTCTTTTTCGAGCATACGCATGCCCGGAGTTGTCTTGCGGGTATCGAGAATGCGAGTATGCAAACCTTCGAGTTTTTTCACATACCGGTGAGTCATCGTAGCGATACCGCTCATGCGCTGCATCACATTGAGCATAAGACGCTCGGTTTGCAATAATGATTGTACGCGTCCTTCGACCACAAAAGCCACATCGCCGGGTTTTACCGCAGTCCCGTCTTCGATATAAACCGTCATTTTCAAATCGGGATCGAAACGGTGGAATATTTTTCGGGCAATCTCTACTCCGGCCAAGATACCCGGCTCCTTGATCAACAACCTCGACTTCCCCATCGCCGTATCCGGGATACAACACAAAGTAGTGTGGTCACCATCTCCTATATCTTCGGCAAAAGCCAAATCTATCAATTCATCTATCAACTGCTCTTTCGTTTTCATACACCAATAGTTTTTTATTCTTATGCAAAAATAGCACAATCCGGGAGAAGGTACAAATAAATTTGACTATACCGAGGATAACCAATTTCCACATTATAAAAACAACACGATGCAAACGTTCGAACAAGTTTGATTTTACTCTTTGTTTATATTAATTTTGCAACAAATTTAAATTCTTCATGAAGATAGTGCTATTGGTTGTCGGGAAAACAGTCGAATCTCATTTTATACAAGGAATCGAAGAATACAGCAAACGATTGGCTCACTATGTGCCGTTCGAAATTGCAGTCATTCCCGAACTCCGCAACACCAAAAGCCTGAGTACCGACCAACAAAAAGAGCGAGAAGCCGATTTCATCTTGAAAAGTTTCCTGCCCGGCGATTACATTGTCCTGCTCGATGAACATGGAAAGGAGTTTACCTCCACGCAGTTCGCCACCTATTTGGAAAAGAAAATGTCAAACGTTGCCAAACGCTTGATATTTGTCATTGGCGGCCCTTATGGTTTTTCCCAACGCATATACAATGCGGCACAAGAAAAAATTTCTCTTTCAAAGATGACCTTTTCTCACCAGATGATTCGCCTCATCTTCACCGAACAGCTCTATCGGGCTATGACTATTCTCAATAACGAACCCTATCACCACGAATAAGTATGAATCGTTTCCATTACAAAATTCTATCCGTCTTCATTATCACACTTTCCCTCTTTACTTTCCCGACAAACGCAAAAGAATACAGCAGTGAGATAGGCACGTTGTGGAATTTTACGGTATCCAAACAAATAAATCGGATAAATCTGCAAATACAGCAAAACGTATGGACACTTGGTAAATATTACGAACGATACATGCCCATTGCGGTCGTCTCCTATACTGCCGTCCCGAAATACCTCAAATTAAATGCGCTGTACTACTATATGAATCAACAGACAGCTCCGAATATTTATAAGAATCGTCATCGTTATCAACTGGGAGCCACTTTTTCCTATCCTGTACACCGATTCTCCCTATCGCTGAATTCCCGATTTGAGTCCACCTATACCATAGGGACGGCCAAACCATCGAACAAATGGCGAAACAAAATACTTCTCAGTTACACCATACCCGACACCCGATGGACTCCGTTTATCCATACCGATATATTTCTTTTTCTAAACGGTAAACAGTCAGGAGAATTGGATAGAATATGGTATGATGCAGGGGTAGAATATCGAATAGACAAAAAAAATTCCATCGAATGCAAAGTTCGAGAAGAACATCTCATGAGTAAGACACCCCAACAACTCAATACGTTTATCTCCTTAGGTTATAAATTGAAACTATAATCCCCCTATTCCATCTTGCGATACACTTTGGGGGGACAGAAAAACGACTCCACAAATCCAAGGATAAACTACAAGATTGAAAAATCTTCGAGATTCAATCCACCCAAAATAAATCACTCATAACATCATCGGAAGTAAAAAGGCCCTTACGAGTTATGCGCATAATATCGTCGGTCACCACGAGTCGCCCAGCTCGGATATGAGGCAGAGCTTGTTCCAAGCAATATCGCACGCGTTCAGCCCCAAAGTCGTCTTCAAGTTTTTTCAGATTCAATCCCCAACAGGTGCGAAGCGATGTGAGTATACATTCATTATATAAACTATCGACCGTCTCTTTCTCTTCCATATATGCAACATGTCCCGTTTGCAAAACCTCCATATATTCCGACAATGAGGAAGGATTAATACGCCTGCTCTTCCCATCGTAGCTATGAGCCGCCGCACCTAAACCCAGATACGGTACACCTTTCCAATAAGATGTATTATGAAGTGCATAACGCCCAGAGCGGGCGAAATTGGAAATCTCGTAATGCTCATATCCAGAAAAACCCAACACATCGATAAGTGTCTCGAACATCTGTAAGGATTCTTCTTCCTCACATTCTTTCACCAGTCCTTTTTCCCTCATTCTCCACAACACCGTACCTTCCTCATAAATTAAATTATATGCTGAAATATGCGGGACATTCAATGTTACGGCTTGTCTCAAATTGTTCGTCCAACGTTCTACGGTCTGTCCCGGCAAACCATATATGAGGTCTATACTGATATTTTCATATCCGGCACAAAGGCAATTATCGACTGCCTCCATCGCCGCATGAGCCGTATGACGCCGACGTAGAAAAACAAGATCCGAATCGTCGAAACTCTGTATTCCCATACTTAGCCGGTTAACCGGAGTATCCTTTAATTGACTTATAAAAAGAGGTGTCACATCATCGGGATTCACTTCAAGAGTAACCTCCTTACAAACCGACCAATCGACAACTGTGGAAAGAGCTCGAAACAAACGACCTCGTTCCGACGGCGATAAACTGGACGGAGTCCCCCCTCCAAGATACACCGTAAAAACAGGGTCGTCCCTTAGCTCATGTTTCCTCAATTCAAGTTCCCGACAAACGGCATCTATATAGCCACGCTTGAACGAAAAATCGGTCGAGGAAAAGAAGTCGCAATAAACACAGCGGCTCGCACAAAACGGTATATGAATATAAAGCCCAGCCATTACTCGACAAAAATACAAAACTTCGATTCATAAACAATGTTTTGTAACATAGTTCTTACCATTGCTTTTTAAAAATATAATTCATAATTTGCGAACGCTTTGTTAAAACGTAACCAAGTGTTTTTGTTTTATTAAAACTTTAATATCATGAAAGTCTATCAATCTCACGAAATCAAAAACATTGCTCTATTGGGCAGCAAAGGTTCAGGCAAGACCACCCTCGCAGAAGCTATGCTCTACGAGTGTGGTGTAATAAAACGTCGCGGAACCGTCGAAGGGAAAAACACCGTCTCGGACTATTTTCCTGTGGAAAAAGAGTATGGATATTCCGTCTTTTCCACAGTTTTTTATGCCGAATTTTTAGGTAAAAAACTCAATGTTATAGACTGTCCGGGAGCAGACGACTTTGTAGGAAGTGCTATAACAGCCCTCAACGTAACAGACACGGGAGTAATTGTCATCGACTCTCAATATGGTGTCGAAGTAGGAACTCAAAACATCTTCCGTACTGCCGAAAATCTGAACAAGCCTATTCTTTTTGCCATGAACCAACTTGATGGTGAAAAGGCAGATTACGACAATGTAATCAACCAAATGCACGAAACATTCGGTAACCGAATTGTACAAGTGCAATATCCGCTTAGTTGCGGTCCGTCGTTCAATGCCATGATCGACGTCCTACTCATGAAAATGTATAGCTGGTCGCCCGAAGGCGGTACACCCACCATATCCGAAATTCCCGAAAGCGAAATGGAAAAAGCCCGGGAATTAAACCAAAAATTAGTTGAAGCCGCTGCTGAAAACGATGAGACCCTTATGGAAAAATTCTTCGAGCAAGGTTCTCTCACCGAAGATGAAATGCGGGAAGGCATCCGCAAAGGTCTCATCACACGCAGCATATACCCTGTATTCTGTGTAAGCGCATTACGCGATATGGGAGTACGACGTATGATGGAATTCCTCGGCAACGTAGTCCCCTTTGTCTCCGAAATGCCCAAACCCGAAAATACAGCCGGAGAAAAAATCGCTCCCGATGCCAATGGGCCTACAAGTATATACTGCTTTAAAACCACGGTCGAGCCCCATATCGGAGAAGTATCCTATTTCAAAGTAATGTCTGGAACCGTACATCAAGGAGACGACTTGATTAATGTGGATCGAGGCGACGGACGCGAACGCTTGGCTCAATTATTCTGTGTTTGCGGACAAATTCGTACTCCGGTAGAAGAACTTGTAGCAGGAGACATAGGAGCATCGGTAAAACTAAAAGATGTGCGCACTGGTAATACACTCAACGCAAAAGGGTGCGATTATCATTTCGATTTTATCAAATACCCAGCTCCCAAATATCAACGAGCAATAAAACCGGTCAATGAATCCGACGCCGAAAAATTAAGTGAGATTCTCACTCGTATGCATGAAGAAGACCCGACGTGGCAAATAGAACAATCCAAAGAATTGAAACAAACGATTGTTTCGGGACAAGGAGAATTTCACTTACGCACTTTAAAATGGCGTATTGAGAATAACGATAAACTTGCCGTTGAATTCATAGAGCCTCGCATACCCTATCGGGAAACAATTACTAAAGCGTCTCGGGCGGATTATCGTCACAAAAAACAATCGGGTGGAGCCGGACAATTTGGAGAAGTACATCTCATCGTAGAGCCCTATTATGACGGAATGCCAGCACCCGACACTTACAAATTCAACAACCAAGAATTCCGTATGAATGTACGCGATACCCAAACGATAGATCTTGAATGGGGAGGAAAATTGGTGGTTTGTAACTGTATTGTTGGAGGTGCTATCGACGCTCGGTTTATTCCTGCTATTGTCAAAGGATTGATGGATCGTATGGAACAAGGGCCGCTCACTGGTTCTTACGCCCGCGATGTCAGAGTTTGTATCTATGACGGGAAAATGCACCCGGTAGACTCTAATGAAATATCTTTCCGATTAGCTGGACGTAATGCATTCAGCGAGGCATTTAAAAACGCAGGACCGAAAATTCTCGAACCTATATATGATGTCGAAGTTCTTACCCCAGCCGATGTCATGGGCGATGTCATGAGCGATCTGCAAGGACGACGCGCCATTATTATGGGCATGTCCAGTGAAAAAGGATTTGAAAAAATCACGGCAAAAGTACCTTTAAAGGAAATGTCTTCCTATTCAACAGCTCTCAGTTCGATTACCGGAGGGCGCTCATCTTTCTCTATGAAATTTGCATCTTATGAGCTCGTTCCATCTGACGTTCAAGAAAAACTACTTAAAGCTTACGAGGCCGAACAGACAGACGAGTGACTGCGATTTTGTTAAATAATTAAAAAGCCATTGGAAAAACCAATGGCTTTTTTTGCAAATAAACATTTATTTGTTAAATTTGCCGGTAAGTGTTAAACCCAACCTTCTAAATAGGTTTTCATAAAATAAAACAAAAATAGTGGAATCGGTGTTTATATAATAAATTTGTACAAATGATGTAAAAACAAATCATTTAAACACCACGACAAGTTAAACAGAAAAAAAATAAAGAGGCAAACAAAATGAAAAAGTCGACAATTTGGCTACTGGCTGTAATTATGGCACTCACGTTTATCGGATTGCTTTATGTACAAATCATGTACATGGAGAATATGATAAAAATGAGAAACGAGCAATTTACCGAAGCCGTGAAAAGGAGCCTATACGCTGTATCGACAAGCCTCGAACTAGACGAGACTCAACGCTATTTAGACGAATATCTGGAAGAGGAAGAAAAGAAAATGCTCTCCTCTTATGAGCAAAAGCAAGACAAACAAGACATAGCTTCCACTCACCACCAATTTTCTATCGTATCTCCCGATGGAACGGTTGCAAGTTTTTCCTTTCGCGAACAAACCAGTACGATTATCACCCCTGCTGCTCCACGACAAAAGGAACATAATACGCTCATCAGCACATATCGAAATATGCAGGAAGCCCGTAAAGGACAATACCTTTACCAAAAAGGCTTGTTGAACGAAGTCATACTCAATATGCTGAGTAAGGCAAGTAACCGTCCTGTCATGGAACGTATCGACATCAAAAAATTGGAAAGCTATCTGAAATCAGAATTTGAAAATAACGGATTGAACCTTCCGTTCCAATTTGCCATTTACAATAAAAACGAAAAAATCATATATAGCTCCAATCAATATGATCCCAAAATCGAAGGGAATTTATTCACACAAGCAATATTTCCCAATGATCCACCGGCAAAAATAAACTACTTGAAAGTCTATTTCCCGACCAAAAGAGATTATATATCGAGTTCGGTAAAATTCATGATACCCTCGTTTGCCTTCACGTTCATTCTGTTGGTAACCTTCTTGTTTACCATCATCACGGCATTTCGGCAAAAGAAACTCACCGAGATGAAAAACGATTTTATCAACAACATGACACACGAATTCAAAACACCCATATCTACCATATCATTAGCGGCCCAAATGCTTAATGACCCCTCCGTTGCCAAAAGTCCGGCCATGTTCCAGCACATATCGGGTGTCATTAATGACGAAACCAAGCGATTGAGATTTCAGGTAGAAAAAGTCCTGCAAATGTCGATGTTCGACAGACAAAAGACGTTGATGAAACTACACAACGTCGATGTCAACGACCTCGTTGCAGGAGTCATGAGCACATTCAAACTCAAAGTCGAAAAATACGGCGGTGTAATCGATGCCGACCTCGAAGCAGAAGATGCTATTGTCTCGGTCGATGAAATGCATTTTACGAATGTTATCTTCAACCTCCTTGACAATGCCGTAAAATATCGACGGGAAGAGGAACCTTTATCTCTTTTCATACGTACAAGAACCGTTGGAGATAAGGTAGAAATATCGATTCGAGATAACGGAATCGGTATCAAACGGGAAGATTTGAAAAAAATATTCGACAAATTTTATCGCGTATCTACGGGAAATCGCCATGACGTAAAAGGATTCGGACTAGGCCTCGCCTACGTCCATAAAATCATTACCGACCTCAAAGGCGATATTCGAGTAGAAAGCGAAATAAATCAAGGGTCGACATTTATAATAACACTACCACTAATAAAAAACAAATGATTATGGAAGAAAGATTGCGTATTCTATTATGCGAAGATGATGAAAATCTTGGCATGTTATTAAGAGAGTATTTGCAAGCCAAAGGTTATGCGGCCGATCTCTTCTCCGATGGAGAAAGCGGATACAAAGCATTCCTGAAAGGTAAATACGATTTGTGCGTACTCGACGTGATGATGCCTAAAAAAGACGGATTCACGCTTGCACAAGAAATCCGTACGGTAAACGGAGAAGTTCCCATCATATTCTTGACAGCGAAATCTTTGAAAGAAGATATTCTCGAAGGATTCAAAATCGGAGCAGACGACTACATTACCAAACCATTCAGTATGGAAGAATTGGTATTCCGTATCGAAGCCATTTTACGTCGTGTAAAAGGTAAAAAAGGAAAAGAAGTTACGATGTACAAGATCGGACGGTTTACATTCGATACCCAGAAACAAGTATTGGCAATCGACGATAAGAGTACTAAACTCACCACCAAAGAGTCCGAATTGCTCAGTCTGCTCTGTGCTCACGTCAATGAAATTTTGGAGCGAAACTTCGCCCTCAAAACTATTTGGATAGACGATAATTACTTTAACGCTCGTAGCATGGACGTTTACATTACCAAACTTCGTAAACATCTCAAAGACGATCCATCAATTGAAATTATCAATATTCACGGAAAAGGGTACAAGCTCATTGCCCCAGATGTCGAAGCAAAAACCAAATAAACTACAACGTTTAGGAATATAGAAAAAGGCGGCTTATTTAGTCGCCTTTTCTATATTCCTACATCAAAAGCGCCTGCAAATAATGCGATTTACTGCAAATTCATTACCTTTGTCCCGTAAACGACGAAAATAGCATCGAACAATGATACGCATTATCACATTCCTATATCAATGGCTCATAGCCATGCCCATATTGCTGATACTCACCATTCTCACAGCATTGACGACCCTTATCGGATGCCGGTTGGGCAACGGAAACTTTTGGGGATATTACCCGGCACACATTTGGTCCCGACTATTCTGCATTCTCTCTCTTGTCAGAATAGAAGTTAGAGGCCGAGAAAACATCGATAAAAACACATCTTATGTATTCGTATCAAACCATCAAGGAGCCTATGACATATTTCTCATCTACGGATACTTAAACCACAATTTCAAATGGATGATGAAAAAAAGCCTGCGCAATATACCCTTTGTAGGCAGCGCTTGTGCTGCTGCCGGCCACATATTCGTCGATAACAGTACTCCGGGCCGACTAAAAGAAACCCTGCAAAAAGCCGAAACGACATTACAAAACGGTATGTCGCTCGTCGTATTCCCCGAAGGAGCACGCACTTGGACAGGAGCCATGAGACCATTCAAACGAGGAGCATATCAACTCGCCGTTGAATTTTCCTTACCGGTCGCACCGCTCACTATCGACGGAGCATTTGCCGTTATGCCCCGTACAACCTACAATTTTAAACCCGGAAAAATCATTTTAACGATACACCCCTCCATCTATCCCCAAGAAAATAAAGGGCATGATATAGAAGACCTCATGAAAAAATCATACGCCGTCATAGAATCGGCATTGCCATTGAAAGGATAGATATGTAAAAAAAGATTAAACCGAATAAAAAATTCAAGGTTCGCAATGGCCGTCCCAAAATAAATTCGCAATTTTGCACTCGCAAAACAAATTTGTCCGGTGGTGTAATGGTAGCACTTCGGATTCTGGTTCCGCCTGTGAGGGTTCGAATCCTTCCCGGACAACAAAAAGTAAGGGATTAGCAAAATGCTAATCCCTATTTTTATATCTATTAATCAAGCACTTATGCTATAAAACAGGTTTTTCAACCCTCCTAAATTATTGCTGAACAACACATTTTATATGGCAAAATATATCCAATTTTTTCCTATTTTTGCATAGTTGTGATACGATAGTGATACAAATCAAAAAAATCTAATAATCAAACTATGAATAAATTTTGGCGCATTATAATACTATACGAAAGAGGTCTATTCTAACATATCATTAGGAGCAATAGGTATATACGGACCATCTTTCACCTCAAAAATAACAGTACCAGCACATAACACCTCAATTGTATGCCATTGTCCCCGGGGTATGTTTACCCCATAAGTACCCTCCGCCGGGTCGAGTTCATAGCGATTAATTTCCTTCTTGTCGTCATCGTAAAAGAGAACTCTCATACGCCCTCGCAACAATACATAAGTTTCGGCCGTATGCCTATGACGATGTATCGGTAAAACGGTTCCCGGTTCAAGGGCATTAAGCAGACGTTGCGAAGGAGACGACAACGATTCGTGAAAGTTATAATTCATACGCAATCTAGGACTTTCCTTTGCATCCTTTGTCACCCTATCGAGTAAAACATGATCAATCAATATCTCAGACATTACTTCGTTCTCCCTTCTCAATAATTTCGAATAAATTGTTCATACATTTTTCTTTCTTAAAATGCCGATGGTAATAATTATATCCGTTTCTACCCTTTTCTTCCAATTCTTGATTTGAATAATTCGAGATGGAAAGGACTAAACGAACCATCTTGTCAATAGAATCTGCACCTGTATAATATCCGCAACGAGCATTCTTTACAACCGTTTGTACTTCACCATTCGCCATGACTAAAATAGGTTTGGAACTGAGCATATAAGCCTGTATCTTCGCTGGTAACGTCACATTGAATGCGCTATTGTCACAAAGAGGAAGCAACATAATATCGGCTTTTCTGAAAAATGCCGGCATATATTCAATGGGATAACGGTCATAAAAATGTACAGTATCACCCATCTCCCGACTCTGAACGAACGACATAACCCATTTTTTCTTTCGCCCGTCACCGATAAAAATCCACTGTATATGTTTATTATTTTTCAAACATTCGGCTACTCTCATCACATTTTCAAGATTTTGCGCCTCACCTAAATTTCCGGCAAACATAATTTTAAAACCATCTGGCAAATGTGGCAGTTCATCGTCATCAACAGTACATTTTCGAAGTTCATCTTCTCCCCAATTGGGTAAATCTTCTATACAATCATTTTTTACCCCTCGTTGCTGTAACAATGTCCTCACGCCCGATGCTGCTATGAAAATTTTGCGACAATGACGATAAATGTAACGCATGATACGATCAACTATTTTAACGATATATTTATTAGTTATACCTCCGGCAGCCAAACTTTCTGGCCAAACATCAAGTAACCAGAAATAAATAGGAATTCGTCGTATTTTTTTCGCAAGCACTGCCGGTATACCGATAAATGCCGGGGACAATTCCTGCACAAAAATAAAGTCGAATCTCTTACGACAAACAATACTTAATGTGTATATACAAGAAAATAATAAACTCGATAAATAATTGAGCACCATTCTTATCGCCCTACCATCTCCACGAGGAATCACCGGCACACGAATGACATTTACTCCATTGACGACTTCTCTCCGCCTGCTCCGCAATCCGTATCCCTCGTAAAAATGGCCCTGAGGATAATTGGGAATACATGTAATTACAGTAACTTCATATCCTCGTTTTACCATTTCAAAAGCGATATCGTTACCTCGAAAAACTTCGGGATAAAAATAATTGGTCAAAAACAAGCATCGTTTACCTTTCACCCCAGACGACTCTTTTGACATAATCGGTATAAGAAAGAATAATTCGCACGACTTTGTCGCTAACATTCGGTATAGAGTAGTCTGCAACCGGACGAAAATTACGAGTTTCGAGAATCTGATTCTGCAATTCGGACAAGCCCTGCATCACCCGTTCGGGATTAAGCCCTACCATCATCACCGAAGCTTCCTCCATCGCCTCGGGACGCTCGTGAGCTTCACGTATATTCAGAGCCTTAAAATTAAGAATAGACGACTCCTCGCTGATGGTTCCGCTATCCGAGATTACCGTTTTGGCATTAATTTGCAATTTATTATAATCGCTAAAACCCATCGGTTTCATCAGCCGTATAAGCGGGTGAAATTCAACACTATCGGTTTCTATTTTCTTGCGGGTACGGGGGTGTGTCGACACAATCACGGGAAAACCATACGTTTGAGCTATGTCGTTCAAAATCGTAACCAAATTCCCGAAGTTGCGTTCGCTCGATATATTCTCTTCCCGATGGGCCGACACGACAAAGTATTTGCCCTTCTCCAATCCCAGATTCTCTAAAATAGACGAGGCATTTATCTGAGGCAAATACCTGTTCAGCACCTCATACATGGGGCTTCCGGTTTTGACAACCCGATCGGAAGGGATTCCCTCGCTCAACAAATATTCACGGGCAATAGAGCTGTACGGCAAATTAATATCCGATATATGGTCGACAATCTTACGATTACTCTCTTCGGGAACACGCTGGTCGAAACAGCGATTTCCGGCCTCCATATGGAAAATAGGGATATGACGTTTCTTAGCCGCTATCGCACACAAGCAAGAATTCGTGTCGCCCAATACAAGAAATGCATCCGGACGAACTTCTTCCAGAACCGGATCTATATTAATCAATATCTGCCCGGCAGTCGTCGTCGCATTATTACCTGCCGCATTCAAAAAATAATCAGGTTTCCGTAGACCTAAATCCTGAAAAAATATTTCGTTTAATTCATAATCGTAATTTTGTCCTGTGTGTACCAATACGTGCTCTATGGCGGGACTGGCATCTAACTTTTGCAATACACATGACAATCTGATTATTTCGGGTCTTGTCCCTACTACCGAAAGGACTTTCAATCGCTTCATAAATCTATATTTTGATTTTTCACTCGTCTTTCACTACCGGTTCGAAATAAGTATCGCTATCGGTAGGATCATACCATTCGTTTATCCAAAACTGAGCATATAAAATCTCATCGCCGATATTCGATATATTATGTGTGTACCACACCGGCATATCCACATAAGCCGGTTCTTCCCCGTTAAGATAATAATCCAGTACTTCGTCTGTTCCAACCTTCCGGAGCTGAATTCTCGCTTTTCCCTTAATCACTACAAACCGCTCCATCTTGCGAGTGTGATAATGATTTCCCCTTGTAACACCGGGAGCGGTGGTAGAAAAACTCACTTGGCCACCCACCCCGATTTTTACGGTCTCGACGAAACTACCTCGTACATCGGTATGTTGAACCAATTTCACCGGGAAATAGCTTTCCATATCAATATAGCTACGAAATGTATTAAACAAATTCATTTCATGGATATTATTCAAAGGAGGAATAATTCCCTGCTCGAAATACAATTTTTTGAAATTTTCAAACAAACCGAGAACTTCACTCACCTTCATCTCGAAATCGCAGGCCACATCGTCTCGCTCGACAAGCGAGGGTGCGGTGCGACTTCCCATCTCCCTTATTTTATCACAAATATGACGGCATAAACTGCCCACATAAATCAAATTTACCTCATTGTCTTGTAATACCGTGGGAGAGTCACCGTGAGTCAATTTATACCCGAACGTGGCTATGAACGAATTATAATTAGGCTTCCCAAACGGACCGAAAACATTGGGAACTACCATTCCTGTAAAAGATGCCCCATTACACACAGCCCATTCTTCCAACAATTTACGACCATCACTCTTACTACGGCCATACTCATTATCCCGTTCCTCTTGTATGCTCGACGAGAATAAAACATAAGGACAAGAATTTGTCGCTTCCATAGCCTCGATTAGCTGTTTTACCAATCGCATATTCGTCTCGTACAAAACATGCGCATCAGTATGACGGTTTACCGCCGCCAAATGTACAATAACATCACAACTCTTTACAAACGTTTTCAGACGTTCTACATCGACAAAATAATCATCTTCGAATGGAACTCTCTCAAATTCTCCGGGATAAAGTCCCAACGTATTATATAAATGAGTACCGACAAACCCAGACTGCCCGGTAATACCTACCTTTATCATAATTCTACCCACTAATTGAGATTCAAATCTTCCCGTACGATATCGAGCTTCAACAATAATTGTTTCATTTCTTCTACATCGAGTCTGTGAGTATTGTGCGAATGATAGTCTTCTATTTGAGAGACCACCTCGCTACCTTCGACAAAAAATTTATCGTAATTCAAATCTCGACTATCGCATGGAATACGATAATAATTATCCATATCCTCTGCCCTCGCCATCTCCTCGCGAGTAACCAAAGTTTCATAGAGCTTCTCCCCATGCCGTGTACCGATAATTTTCACGGGAGTATCTTTGCCATACAATTCTTTCAACGCAGTAGCCAAAGTAACCAGCGTAGCCGCCGGAGCCTTCTGTACGAATAAATCGCCATTACGGCCATGCTCAAACGCATAAACTACCAAGTCGACAGCATCATCGAGCGTCATCATAAACCGTGTCATGTTGGGATCCGTGATCGTTATTACCGCATTGTTTTTCATCTGCTCGATCCATAGCGGAATCACAGATCCCCGACTCGCCATCACATTTCCATAACGAGTACAACAAATTGTCGTTGTCGCAGAATCACCCAACTGGCGTCCTTTGGCAATCGCCACTTTTTCCATCATGGCTTTACTTATTCCCATAGCATTGATGGGATAGGCCGCTTTATCGGTAGACAATACAACAACATTTTTCACACCATGCTCCACGGCCGAATCCAATACGTTCTCCGTGCCAAACACATTCGTACGCACAGCCTGCATAGGGAAAAATTCACATGAAGGAACCTGTTTCAAGGCAGCTGCCGAAAACACATAATCGACCCCACTCATAGCGCTATCTACACTACGCTTATCCCGCACGTCACCGATATAAAACTTAACTTTCGGGGTCTGTAATCGATGCCGCATATCATCTTGTTTTTTCTCATCACGGCTAAATATGCGTATTTCACCGACATCGCTATCCAAAAACCGCTTTAACACAGCATTGCCAAAGGATCCTGTTCCTCCAGTAATAAGCAATATCTTATCTTTAAAAATAGACATGATTATAAATTTAAACTATAAAAAACGCTTCTGCTAAATATCTGCATATCCGATCTTACCATTTCTAAAAATCGGTCACAATTTTTTTGAAATTGAATCGGGTCAAATGATCTGGCATAGATCATTATTTTACTATATATATCATCTTCAGAGGAAATAATAATTCCCAAATCATATTCTTTCACATATTCAGCCTGAATACCACCCGACGAAACAATCATCGGTTTTCTTCTCAACAAAGACAAATAAAATCTATTACTTATCAAATAACGGCTCAACGTATCATCTGGCAAAATTATGTTCATAAAATCACAGCCATCAACGATAGAAAATTCTTCCTTTTTCGGATAATAACCCGTAAATTTCACATTATTATATATCTTTTTCACCTCGTACTTTTTCAATAAATCATATGCAATACCCATACCCGAAAATTGAATCATTATTCGAGATTTATTCCCCAAATGATCCATTAGCATTTTATTCGTAATAAAATTTCTAAGTTGTCCGATAGTCAACACTTTAACATTTTCCACATCGATATCTCGGGCATTCACTATGTCCTCATCAAGAGATTTACGTCTTGCATTATGACATATTACGTAATCACATGCAGGTAACCACGACCTAAACCCCGGTGAAGAAAAACAATTCAATGCTGAATTATTTAATAAACGCCTAATTATAGGAACGGTATATTTAACCAACGGAGAATAATCACGTATATCAAATATATACTTCTTTTTATAATAACTTAATAAATAGTAAGACAGAAATACCGCATTAGCGATGGTAAATACTACAATCTGACTATAATCAGATTGTTTCAATATCCGTCTTACGAACCGAGAATAGCGAAAATAATCATAAATTTTACGAACGCAAGAGGCTGTCTCCTTCGCTATAATATCACAAGAATGTATCTTATAGGGGAACTCCTCATTCAATACACGTTTATCCCTATTCAACAAAATGACTTCGACATCAATGTTCTTTTCCTTATATACATCTATATAATATTGTATATAAGGAGATTTTTCTACATTTGTAGCAAGAATCAACGCCACTTTCATTTTTTCATTATTTTTTTAAATAGGTATATATCACTGTTTCTATTTTTATCAACGGGGGGAGAAATGACAAACGACAGTTTTTACGCAAAAACCGCAATAGGATTCTCACGAATTTAATGTTATTGAAAAAATGACTGTCAGGACGTCGATATGTTATTATTAATTTATTTTGCGCTATTTGTTCAAACAAATTAAACCACAAAGGCATAATATTTTTTGGAGAAAATCGGCTCACCTGCTCTTTTGCTTGAATTCCCAATCGTTCATTAACCTCATCGTGAGTCAATAAGAACACAATTTTATCTGCAATTTCCTTGTATGAATGGCATAAGTATCCTGTAACTCCATTTTCTACTGTATCGGGATAACCATTTTTTCCCAATGTAACAACCGGTAACCCCGCACAATTCATCTCAATTGCACCCATTCCAAAGGTCTCTGTGCGAGCTGACGGATTAACTACTCCAACTGACGACGACAAAAAAACTTCGTATTTTTCACCCCCTAAGATTCCTTGAAACGTAACAGATGGCAATAGTTCTCCTTTTTCCGACAAATACGGGAAAAACTCTTCTTCAAACAATTTATCCGCTATTCCCATTCTTCCCAAAGAACAATTTCTAGAATAAAGATTTCCACCTCCTATCACCTGTAATCGTGCCATTGGAACCTTTTTCAAAATGTACTTCCACATTTTGGCTAATATCAAAAATCCCTTTTCTGGAATCAATGCTCCCAAATAAACAACCGTTTTACCGTCATTATCCCGCTTTTTTTCCCCTACCACATCGGGAACCATATTATATATAAACAAAGATTTATCACAAATGGGGTGATCTATATATCTATCATACTGCTGCCTACCTACAAAAACATTTGCAATAACAGACGGGCTCTTAGCAACCCAATCGGCATAATCCCCAAAATAAAAATTATGCCCCCAAATAACAATGCGATGCCGTAGTTTATCGATAAATCGAGCCAATTGTTGATCCTTATTATCCTTAATGATAATAAAATCATCACCTCGTCTTTTTGATTCGGTCAAACCCTCAAAAATATCTTCAACAAGAACCTTCTCTACACCTTGTGGGAAAAAACAGTCAGATGAACAATAAACTCTTACCCTATACGATTTCGGGTCAAAACGGAGTATATAATAAATCAAAAGTAAAAAGCAATATTGAGTTCCCCCCACTCCCGGATTTCCTAAGTCCGGACGGGAACAATCAACCCCGCTCAATCCTTTATCAAAAAAATAAAATCCAATATTCATAGAGCAACCATTCATAAAATAGATAATAGTTTTTTCATCTGAAAAAAATTATTCTTTTCATTCATGACATAACTCTGAGCCTCACTTGCTTTCCTTAAACATTCGGTATAATCCATTGAAAGTACTTCGGACATTTTATTGGCCATAGCCTCAATTGATTCGTCTTCGAAATAATACAAATATTTATCATATTCAGCTGGAATTCCGGGAAGTTTCGTCGTCAATACCGGAGTTCCTGACAACATATATTCCATTATTTTCGAAGGAAAAGAATATTGAGTATATTCATACGAACTCGGTCGTGGATTAATCAATAATGCAACCTGTTTCTGACGAGCCACAATTACGTCACGAGAGACTAATCCTTTATAAATTATACGATCATGTTTTGCTGCTAATTCGACCAATTCTGCTCTATAATCGCCATCTCCATATATCTCCAATATATAATCGGTATTATTCATTGCCAAGAAACTATCCAACAACTTTTTAATCCCATAAATTTTATGAATAGAGCCACTATACATACAGACCTTTTCCCTTCTCCTCCCCTTATTGGATTCACACTTTGCTCTCACATCAACCATACCCTCTATCACAACACTTGGTTTATGATTAGGATTCAAATCAGCATCCATGTAATTAGTCAATGTCACAAATGCATCCATTTGACGTATAATATATTCTTGCAAACTAGATTTTATTCGAGAAAGAAATCCCATCGACAAATAACGAGGCATATCTGTTACAAAAACCGTAACCCTGATATTAAAAAATATTTTACATAAAAAACAAGAAAGCAATAAAGTAAAATTAAGCCCATCACATAAAATAGCCGAATTATCTTTCCCTAATTTATTTTTCCATAATTTTATAAACCGTATAATCCTTAACAATAAATGTAAATACCCTCCCCTTTGCTTTCTAAAAAAATAGTTATATCCTATTCCCTCTTCCAAGACACAATGTCGTTCCCCTCTTTTTGAATGCCAATAACGATATGCTAAATTGTTAGATAACACATTTACTTTTACACCATTAGCCTTTAATCCCAATAACATCAACCGCATGAAATACTGGCCTTGTATTCCATAATATCGAGGCTGTGTTTTCAATATTTCAATCAATAATTTTTCATGAACCACAGATGCAACAAATAATATATTCATATCTGTCATCGCCAAATAAAAGATTCAAAAATAGTATGATATTCTATAAACGAATCTCTCCAAATTTCGGAATTGAAAAATGAGAAGAAGTCATAAATAGTGAAAAACATAATTACAAACAGTGTTCCTGCCCGTACAATTCTATTATTGATCGTACGAATCATCAGTGGATAAGTTGCTATCATTGACACTTGCAAATACATACCTATCCGAGCAATAAGTTGAGCGATAAAACCTAACGGAACGAAAAGAAAAGAAAGGGCGGTTATTTTGAAAATCAATCCGTCCTTTCGATTTTGTCTTTTTTCATAATACAATATCATACTCATGATGATAATCTGATAAACAAAGCCTATTCCCGACTCTAATTTCGATTCTTCTTTCCCTTCTTCCAGATAGTAAGTATATTTTCCCAAACCCGTTACAGAAAGAGTATTTTCAATTATAGATGTAACAATATTCTTGAACAACAGAATAGCAAAAAAGAGAACAACGCCAATAATCACCCCCTTCTTACCCATTCTCCAATTCACAAATCCAAGAAAAACTATCGGTAACAATATTTTGGCGCTACTGTGAAACAATGAGGCAAATAAAATAAATAACGCTGCAATGATGACCTTCTTTTTATAAATATAAGGAATGGACAACAAAACTATGCACATAGCCAAAGTCTGACGCATCATAGACGATTGCGTAAGCATGAAATTAGGATTAAATACATAAATAAATACAGCGAACCAATACCATTCTTTCGGTATATATTTCTTGATAAACCAATAATAAACAGATATTTCAAATGCAGTAAGGACAATGACTAATGAAAAAAAGCCGAATGGTTTGAATATCCGATACAAGAATATCCAACCGACTTCCCATCGTTCGTTAGGATCTGAATAATTAAATTCATCGATCGAATTATATACTGTAAATTTGTCTATATATTGACGATAGTCGTTTCCCCATTCATAGCGTATCGCAAGGAAAACGAATAATATGGTCATCGCTGCGCCAAAGCCCCAGCTCAATCGTCTGTAACGCCCCAAATAGGCCAAAAACACACATATTAAACCAATAACGATCGTCTCAATCATACCTTTTTCGGAACAAGCGCCTGTTCATATAATTCGACATATTTCTCATACTGGCAAAATTTATCATACCGGGTTTGCGCCACTTCCCGACACGCCTGCGAATAAAACGATTTACCCGTCTTACAAACCTGTCTTATCGCCTCGGCCAGTCGCTCCATATTTCCGGTTTCTACAACTAAGCCCGTATCAGAGTCTACCAATTCAGGCAACGCCGTATTGTCATAGACCACCGCCGGTGTACCACAAGCGAACCCTTCCACAATAGTAAGTCCGAAAGTCTCTTGGTACGACAAACTCGTCACCACATCTGCCGCCGAATAAATAAGAGCCAGTTCATCAAGATTCTCTGTTCGCTCTACCCCGATGATACCATCGGGTATATTGTTTTTCTGCTCAGAGGTTATCCCCACCAAAACGACCACGAACTGATCGGCCGGCAATAATTCCCTCAGTTTATAATAATCATATAATCCCTTTGACGCACTCCAATGAGAACTTACCCCCACAATCATGAAGCGGTTGCCACAACCATACTTTTGTTTAATGGCTTGTATATCGGTACGAGGATAGAATCGAGTACTGTCCACTCCGTTGGAAATAACCTGTACAGGTACAGAACTGACAACCGAACTTCTCACTACGCCCGACAGCCACTCCGAGACTGTAACAAAAGTCAGATTCGGAACAGAAGTTATATATGCTTCTTTCTTTCTTAACACCCACGGCATAGTACGGAACACCCCTTTTAATTCCCCGCCCGTATCGCTATTACCACATCTCGGACATCGATAGCAACCCGTTTTCCAATTTTCGCATTTATTGTACACGAAATGAGTACACCCCCCAGTCACGGCCCAACAGTCGTGAAGGGTCCAAATAACCGGAATACCCGCTTTTTTCAAAAAAGAGAAAAGAAGTGGCAAATTCAAAAAATTCTGATGAATATTATGCAAATGAATTATATCGGGAGCTATTTTCTTTATTTTTCTGATAAATAACTTCGTCTCAATCCAAGAACCGAATCCTTTCAAATTGAGAATACGGGAAAACAAATAGGTATGTATAATATACGATATAACGCTTTTATTAATTCTAATCTCCTCACATGAGCAAGGATTCGATTCGCTTGCGTATGCAAAATAGCACTGCCAACCATGTTTTACCGCAATCTCCCCTATCTCGGCCGCAATCCTGCCGGTTGACCACAAATTGGCATAAGTATTGACGATCAACAGTTTCTTACCCATTTTGAAAAGCCTCTTTATTCAACATTTTCAACTGCCTGTTCATCACCACAGGTTGCCAGACACAGTAGGGCAATAAACCTACAATCGTAGCTGTGATTACAATCGTCCACGGAATCCACGAAGAAAATAAAACGATAGCTACGACTTTGAAGAGTACAGCCCATAAAAAACCATACAACTGGCATTTAAGCGTGCCTAAACCATTAACGACACTCGTCAAAACCGATACCCAAATCATCACACACCCCAATAGGGCAAACAGCAATGCAGCGGACAAATTCACCTCGATAGCCTTCTCGCCTAACCAAAATTCCAATATCGGGTCAAGAAATGGAATGATAGCCAATTGAAACAATACAGCAATACCAGCGACAAAATACAGAAAACGGACCAACTTGATTATCCAATCGTAACGTTTTTCTACAAATGCTTTCGTCACAGCCGACCATACCGGAATCAGAGCCAAAGACACAAATGTACCGGCGATTGAAAAGATCTTTATATATATCTGGTATTCTACAACGAAAGACGGATCGAAAAAGTAGGATATAAAAAACTCGTTGGTTACAGTAATTATCATGTATAACAACTGCAAAACAAGGAACAAAATTCCCAACGACAAAACACCAGTGGCTTTATCCCACCGAAAGTACTTGAACGACGGCAAACATTCTTTCAGGTCTTTTGCAAAAACAATTATTGTCGCTACCAATAACGGCAAACACCCTGTAACAGCCTGCACCCAAGAAATCGTTACAAAATCTCGTTCGACATCTCCGGTTGGATCATATACCCACAGAAAAATCAATAATAAAACGGTAGAAAGCAGATTCAAGAAATTAGGTAACGCCGATTTCTGCAAAGCATACAAAATAGAGATAATCAATTTCAGAAAGAAAAAACACAATACGCCACATAAAGCGATAACAACCCCTTTACGCAAACTCTCTGGCGATATGCTTTGTTCCGAAATATTGAAAACCGAATTCCAATCTATATATCGGCTTATTATAAATGCTAAAAACGAAATAAATACAGTGACACCTCCCATCAAAATGTAAGAAGATGATATATATTGCCGGGCACTTTCATAGTTTTTCAAACTCAAATCGGCCGTCAAATGATTCCGCAAGCCATTGCCTATTCCCAAATCAAAGACTTGTATCCATGATAAAACAGAGCACATCGTGAACCAGCACCCTAATACGGTATTGTCATCGAAATAGTTCAGATAAAGAGGAAACAAGGCAAAAGAAACCAAAAAGCCGAACCCTCGAACAAGGAAAGAGCCCAGTACATTGTTAATTAGGTTTTTATTACCTATGTATTTCCCTTTTATATCACTAAACTCTATCACGGAGAAACAAACTCAATTGTTCTACAAACCTATTATCCAAAGACTGTACCACCGCCCGCGTGTCAAAAGGATTATCCAAATCCACATTCAATATGGCATTTGCTATATCGCTGGGTTCTTGTTTCTGATAATAATAAATATAACCCGAAATTCCATAAGCTCGCCGTACCGCTTCTATATCGGCAGAAACGACTTGCAAACCATTCGACATATAAGATAATATTTTCGACGGAAACGAGGTATTATTAAACGCCGCATCAGGATTCTGCGTGCTCAGGCCAATCTGACACGTCTGTAAAAAATCTATATATGCACTCCCTTTCAGTACCCCATCATAGGAGACTACCGCACCGCCTTTGCCCGACATCTCTTCACACAGCTCTTTAATCGCCTGTATCTCTCCCGGATTCCCGAATCCAAGTATATGAACTCTATATGTAGACGGCAAGGACGCCGCCACACCCGCAGCCGCCATAGCTCCGCCTTTATTGGGATCAAGTGTACCAGAATAGACAACATGCACCTTATTGTCTCCGTGCCGTTCGCTCATCACAGGCACACACCGATAAGTCCCATAAATAACTAAATGAGGCTTCTTTTGCCTATTTACTTTATCATTCAGAAGATCGGTCGAAAACACAAACTTATCCGCAACGTCTATCATCTTGCATTCCCAACGTTCCATATACCGAGGAACAGGAGAAACATCTCGATAAATCTCTTCTACCTCGAGAATCAATTTGAATTTCTTTATTTTTTTTGCCAGCAAAATCACATTGTAATAATACAAAGAATGGTATACCCATATAGACTCTCCTTTTTTAACACAAAAAAGAAGATAACTCAATAATTGCAATACCCCCCAAATAAGTCGCAACAAGACTAATATTTTAGATCGACAACGAAACGACGAGAAAAATCTCGTTTTCACATGAGGCTGTCTCTCTTCAACCCGAGACTTATACCATCGAAACGTCCCGCTTTCTATACATGCCGATGCCGAAACTACCTCTACGTCATATCCGATTCTTACAAGAGATTCAATGATATAATCCATTTTATTAGCCGCAGCAACGCTATAATTCCGCGCTATCCCAGAATCGGCAAAATCATAAAATGAAATATATTTAATCACCGGTCGCATATCTTTTCCAAATATCCCCCCGGTATAAAAACCGTAGCGATTGAAAATAAATTTTCGAGACGAACCACCACTCGACGATGGCCTGCAATGCGGATTAACTCCCCTTCGATTCCGGCAAAAGTCCCTGCGACCACACGCACCCGATCTCCTCGTTTCAAATCATGGGGAAACAATTCTATCTCATTTTCATGACGGTCTACCAAATAGATAAAATCTTCCATTTGCTTATCGGGCACACGTAAAAGCGAACGAGTAGAAAAATCCCGCAAATATCTCATAGGATACCCATATTCGTTAATCAACTCAATGCAACTTTTTTTATTTCCTCGAACAAATATCAACCCGTTCACAAAAGGCTCTTCTACTTTTTTTCGCTTCCCATTAATCTCCTTTACGACTTGATGGAAAGGTACAAAATGCTCTACACCCATACGGGCAAGAAGGTCTTTGATCTTACGTTCCTGCCGATACGTTTTCGCTACATACCACCCGATACTGTCGTTTTCCACCATTGCAATTTTAGTTTAGGCAAAGCCTAAGCTTCCAGACAACAATACGTTATCCTCGATAAAATCAGCCTCTCCCTCGAACTTTTGCACTTCTTCCTCTTAAACAGAGTTATAAAATACAAATTCTATTGTACAAATATATGTAAAATGCATGGATTATTTAGAATTATTTATTTAGTTATTATTACTAATCATATTATATATTCATGACATTCTATCTATCTAACTAAATATTAGAAAATTAAATCCCGATACCTCCTTATAGGAGATATCGGGACCATCATCATCTTCACTAAAACAGATAAAAAATAAGAACGTTTTTTAGGGTTAGCCTATAAAATATCTTTCACAAAAGTTATCTGATAGAAAATATCTTTTGAACGTCTTCTTTTTTAGGCTCCTGCGAAGGCACACTATCGGTTTTAGCCGGTTCTTCATTCATATAAACCGATGAAGTCTTGGGTTCTTCTTTCTTGGGTTCCTGAGACGGCACACTGTCTGTCTTAGCAGGTTCTTCGCTCATACAAACCCAAGCTGCCTCTGATTTAGGCTCCTCTTTCTTAGGTTCTTCGGCTGGGACACTATCTTTCTTTACAGGCTCTACATTGGAATCTTGTGCATACAAACCAAGAGTAGATACTCCCATCATGAACACAGCTACTGATAACATTAACTTTTTCATAATTCTAACTTTTTTAGTTATACATTCTATATTCCATTCTTCGACTATAAAACAACAATCGTTATGCCAACACTTCCAAAGAATGCACAAACAACTGATTATAAATAAATTAAATAAATAGAATACAAAAATCTTATGTGGAAATTTGTAGAATAAAAAGAAAAAGGGTGTGGAAAAATTCCACACCCTTTTATCCTCAAATACAGTGAGAGATAAGTGCAAAGGCAAGCGGAAATAAGATTTCCGACTTGACTATGACGAACCGTATCCTATATTCTACAAATATATAAGTTACTCGATTTGATACAATTTCAACTTGTTATACAATGTCTTTCTATCTATGCCTAACATTGCAGCCGCTTTACTTTTATTACCCGAACATTTCTGTAATGCCGATACAATCTTAGTCCGCTCACTATCCGGATCGTGTAAAATATTTATCGGCTTGTCTATATTCATGTCTATGCCCAAATGTTCCACACGTATGGGATTCCCCTGAGCAAGTAAAGCCGCCCTCATAACAGTATTACGCATTTCTCTTAAATTTCCCGGCCAAGTATATTGAGAAATCCGTTCCATCGCTTCCGGCAAAAATCCGGGAACAGGCTTTTCGAGTTCTCGATTGGCTTGATCCAAAAAGAAATTAGCAAACAACGGTATATCCTCACCTCGTTCGCACAAATGCGGCATATAGATCGTAAATTCATTGATTCGATGATACAAATCTTCCCTAAATGCACCTGATTTTATAGCCGCCTTCAAGTCTTCATTTGTCGCAGTAATCAACCTCACATCGACTTTTACTTCCGTTGTAGTCCCGATGGGCTTCACTCTGCGTTCTTGCAACACACGTAGCAACTGTACCTGAACATCGTAACTCAGATTTCCTATTTCATCAAGAAAGATCGTTCCACCATCTGCTTCTATAAAAGCACCAACTTTATCCTCAATCGCTCCCGTAAACGAACCTTTCTTATGCCCGAAAAATTCAGAAGCAGCCAATTCTTTCGGAATGGCTCCACAATCGATGGCGACAAACGGTTTCTCCGAACATTTACTTAATTGATGTATCCGTTTAGCCACATATTCCTTTCCTGTCCCACTGGCCCCATTGATCAGCACAGACATAGAGGTCGGAGCCACTAACTTCACATAAGTATACAATTGACGGGCAGCTTCACTCTGCCCCTCTAAATAATTTGTTTCCTCCGGTACAGATTCAGACACAGGAATCTGTTTCCCAGTCTTGACACCCGCATTAAAAACCTCGTTTATCTTTTGCAATAAATCTTCCGGATTCACCGGCTTAGATATATAATCTCTCGCACCGAGTTTCATCGCCTGAACAGCCGACGGGATAGCCGCGTAGCTCGTCATTACGATCAAAGGAACATTTACATTCCGATTGCTCACCCATTCCAACAAATCGATGCCGTCTCCATCAGGCAAACGTAAGTCGCAAAGCACCAAATCGACCGAACTTTCAATAAGAGTTTTTTTCGCTGCTGCAATTCCCGAAACAGATGCTACCGAAAATTTTTTCTTGGAAAGCCACGTCTGCAACATAACAGCAAATGTCGTATCGTCTTCTACAATGAGAATATGCTTCATAATTATTCCTCCTTTGCCAATACCAATTTAAGGCCTGTACGTATTTTCTCAGCACAGACCAACAACTTATCAAGATTTCGAGACAGCTCATCGGTCCACTTATGCGCACCTTCCTCTTCCAATCGAGACAACACCGGCAACATATCCGAAATTTTCAACATGGCGAAAATCGGTTGCCACTTATGAGCAATACGTGATACCACAATCCCATCGCGACGAGCCGCGGCCCCTTTCAACTCCTCTATCTGGCTATTTATCTCCTGAAAGAATGTCTCCAATATTTTCCGGCGAGCCTTCGCATCATCTTCGGCAAAAGCCGTAAGAGCCGCAAAATCATACGGAGCCTCTCCTCTTTCACCCTCATCTTCTATCTCACGGGGAGTTGCCTCTTCATTCCAAATCCCCGATAAACAAAAAGATAATTGCGCCAACGAAAAAGGCTTGTGTAAAATTCCCGAAAAACCTTCCGAAAGGAATTGGTCTGCATCGCTCCTCGCCGTAACCATTACAACCGGAAGCTTTCTCGCCAGAGCGATATGAGACTCCCTCAAAAATTTCAAAAAACTCACTCCGTCCATTTCCGGCATCTGCATATCGGTAAACAAAGCATCGAAATGCTCATGTTCCAGATAACCCAAAATCTCCTCGGCCTTCATGCAGGCAACCGATTCTATACCCAATTGTTTCAACTGATTCTCAAAAAGTGTCAATTGTAATTTATCGTCATCGAGCAATAGGCAACGTTTCCCCGAAAAAGCCTTCGTATCACCGGTCTTCTCCGAGACTTCTTCCAATGGAATTTCCACGGTAAACGTACTGCCAACACCCTCCACACTGCGGACATCTATACGCCCGCCCATCAAATCGACGAGCTGTCGAGTAATAGCCAACCCCAATCCAAACCCCTCGACTCCCTGTGCCGAAGAAAGCCGTGTAAAAGCCTGAAATATATGTTCCAAATCATCTCGGGCTATTCCCCGTCCCGTATCGCTAACCGAAAAAACAAGATATCGGACACGCACAAACACATGAATCGTTACCGTACCCCGGGCTGTAAACTTCAAAGCATTGGACAACAAATTATCGACAATTTGCTTAATCCTTAACGGATCGCCCGAAAAATTGGCATCGGCCGATTTCTCAACTTTCAATATCAGATTCAGTTGTTTCTTATCCGCCACAGGTTGCATAGCAGATACTATTTTATCGAATAATACTTTGGGGCTGAAAGCAATACGATTTATATCCAATTTATGAGATTCCAAACGGTGAAAATCGAGCAAATCGCTTACCAGCGAAAGCAAATGATCCGACGATGCCTTCATGTTTTGCAAATAGAACTTTTGCCGTTCGGTATTATCCAGCCTCATCATCAACTCCACATATCCGATAATAGAACCGAGCGGAGCCTTAAAATCATGCGTTATCGTCAACATCAACTTTTCCCGGGCCTCCAATAAATCTTCGGCTCGTCTCCGAGCTTCTTCCAATGCCCTACGGAAACGATCGTCCCTTAACCAACCTTTCCAAACCAATACCCCAAAAATAACCGCCAATAAAATAGCACCGGAAGCCACAGCGACCAAAGCTCTCATAGACTCCTGACGAATCTGTTCATTTCGTTCTTGTATCTTCTCCGATACAAAAAGTTGCTCTCGTTCAAAGCTATTCATCAAACGATTGATCTGACCGTTCAACCGTTGATTATCGTTTCTCAATCGCCACCGCTCCCGTTCGAGAGCCTGTTGAGACAACTCCCGGATCTCATTATAACCGCTTTCCATCGCTTTCAAATCGGCAGCCAACGAATCGCTCAACGCTCCTATACGTTTCGATTCTATCCGAATGCTATCTAACCGAGTAGGTGCTTTCCCCGAAATAGCATCGGCTATTCGTCCGAACACATTTTTACGGCGGCGTTTCTCTATCAGCGAATCGCTCTGTCGAACCAATCTTTGCTGACGATTCTGAATAAGGATCAACGAATCTTGCTGTTTCATCATATCCTCTATTTTCCGGTTTTGCTCCTCGGCCACATCGATCGTGGTTCCCATCAATCGCCGTATAACCGCATTTTTCCGATTCAGCAGACCGATAATACTATCGATTCGGGACAGCTGGACAGAGTCCGATGTAATACGACGTAACGAATCCACACATGTTACGGCATCATTCGTCACTCTCCTATATACCGGATAATCCGAAAACTGTCCCCAAACGAGCGATTGTCCCACCGTCTCCGCTCTATACAGAGACGATAAAGCGGAAGACATCTCCTGACGTTTCAGCCTCATATCTGCCTCGACCGCTTTTATCGATACCAACAAATTTATCTCATGATACACAAACCACGAAGATGACAACAAAACGGCAATAAGCAACAGATATCCCCAAAGAGCTTTATTACGGGTCGATTTTCTGGAATAAGATGCCATAATTCATTATTTGGTGGTGAAGATAAAACATTTTCACAAAACCTATTCACACTCGTCCTTCAATTTTTTATGCAATTACGAGACTTACACCTATTCTTCACGCTAATAATATAGCGAAAAAAAATACTCCGTGTACATGCTATCATATTTATCCGGTTCATGCTCCATTATATACGTGCTTCCACTCCAATCGGAGTTCATGCACATCGCAATAATCTCCCGTGCGGGGAAACTGTCGACAACCTCTAATACCTCTTTTAGAAACATTAACTCAGCAGTTACCAATTCACCCGTACGAAGAGAAAACATGAGCCACACACGTACGGATCCTCTCCCCAAAGGATAATCCTGCGGATACTCCTCCCTAATCCGCTTCCTCAGCGCAAGAACACGAAGCTCTATCACCCTGTCCCGATAATGAAACCAGTCAGGCGCAACAGCTTTCTGCTCTGGAAATATCCGAGGATAATTCAAAGGCCGAATCATAACATACGTTTCGTAATATTCGTACAGAAGCAAACTGTCTGCCGATACGTAACTGTTCAAGCACTCGTCTTTGCTCCCGGCTGCCGTGGAGAAAAAAATCCCCATAGCACAGACGACGACCGAAAATATCTTTTTGAAATCCATGACACTAATATAACGGGAAAATATATCCGGTGTACATGTTATCATATTTATCCGGCTCATGCTCCATTATATACGTACTTCCACTCCAATCGGAGTTCATACACATCGCAATAATCTCCCGAATGGGGAAACTGTCGGTATCCTCTAATACATCTCTTCGAAACATTAGCTCCACAGTTTCCAACTCACCCGTACGAAGAGAAAACATGAGCCACACACGTACGGATAGCCTCTCCAAAGGGAAATCTCGCAAATACTCTTCCCAGATTCGCTTCCTCAACGCAAGAACACGAAGCTCTATCACCCTGTCCCGATAATGAAACCAGTCTGGCGCAACGGCTCTCTGCTCAGAGAATACCCTGGGATAGTTCAATGGACTAACCCAAATATGAGATTCGTAATATTCATACAAGAGCAAACTGTCCGCCGATACGTAACTGTTCAAGCACTCGTCTTTGCTCTCGGCTGTCATGGAGAAAAAAATTCCCACAGCACAGACGACGACCGAAAATATTTTTTTGAAATCCATGACACTAATAGGGTGAAAAAAGATATCCGGTGTACATATTATCATATTTATCCGGCTCATGCTCCATTATATATGTACTTCCACTCCAATCGGAGTTCATGCACATCGCAATAATCTCCCGTGCGGGGAAACTGTCGACAACCTCTAATACCTCTTTTAGAAACATTAACTCAGCAGTTACCAATTCACCCGTACGAAGAGAAAACATGAGCCACACACGTACGGATCCTCTCCCCAAAGGATAATCCTGCGGATACTCCTCCCTAATCCGCTTCCTCAGCGCAAGAACACGAAGCTCTATCACCCTGTCCCGATAATGAAACCAGTCCGGCGCAACAGCTTTCTGCTCCGGAAATACCCGTAGATAGTTCAAAGGCCGAATCATAACATACGTTTCGTAATATTCGTACAGGAGCAAACTGTCCGCCGATACGTAACTGTTCAAGCACTCGTCTTTGCTCCCGGCTGTCATGGAGAAAAAAATTCCCACCGCACAGACAACGACCGAAAATATTCTTCTCATTTCCATATTGAAATTTTTATTATCACTACTAAGACCTATTCGAACAATCTATTAGTCAAATATAGGAATTATTTTCTTAAATTTAAAAATATTCTTTCTTATTCTTCCAATGATTAAACCGCCGACAAATAGATTTTTGGCAGGATCATAAAAAGTCCGTTAAAAACAGAAAGAGAATACCCTGCATAGCAAGATATTCTCTTTCCTAAATAAACAATAAGACTTTATTAAAGTCGAATCAACTTTAAACAATCGATATGGCAATCATTAGCGTCTTCCCGTCCATGCGACATATTAAAGTCATATCCTTTCTTCTCAGGATCGATAGAAAGCGACACCGTATGTTCTCCGGCATTCAACCCTCGAAGAACAATATAATTGGAATCCAACCATTGTTTCCAATCGCCTGTTGCTTCCAAAATGAATGTACCGGCGTCGTTTCCGTCCACTGCCACCGAACGTATGGCGCACCATGTACCATGCGGCCCGTGTCCGTTAGCACCCCGAAGGGCTATGGCATAATCGCCGGCCTCGGGGACTTGTACCTGAAACTTCACATTAGCCGGACGTGCAAACAAATCGATAACAAAGCCACTCCCCGAAAATCCTTTGTGAAGATTAGAAACCGTTCCTGAATGAGAGCTCTGCTCCGCTTCACAAACCGATTGCCAAGTAGAATAAACAACCGCATTGGACATATCCGATGCAAATCCTTTTTCATCGACAGCATAAACCGAATAAAATCCATCGGGAGCCCCAATTAAATCGTAAGGAGAGGTTACCAGTTTATCCACCTCAGAAAAATTGGAATGAAGGTAGTACTTCATATTTTCCTCTTCCTTCCAACTTAGAGTCGAACCGTTCAATACCAAAACAGGTTCTACCGGCGACCAACATTTCCCGGGTCCAGCCTTCACCAAATTTATTTTGCCTTTCGGTTCATCGATCATCATTTCTATCTCGATCGAATATTCCCCCTTACTATCGGCTGGAAGGACAAAAGGCAATGCTTGTTTCTCGCCATTGACTTTCAACGATTTCACCCGATTTCCCTTTCCAGATACCTTTATATCTATCGTCACATCGCGATAGCGGAAATCCGACAAAGAAAGCCAGCCGTTCACTATATCGGGTACGACAGGATTAAATGCGATTCCTCGTTCCGTCAAATTCATGCCGAACAAAACTCTATACACCAAACTGATATAGGAAGAAACCGACCACAGTTGCCTATCCGAGTTCAAAGCTGTACCCCGATCATATCCGGTGTCGTAAGTCATATTCTCCTTATGTGTCAGGAAAAGAGCCGAAGCTCTCGTTAAAGAAGCCGCCATGTGTTCCACTGCCAATATATTGCCCACCTGACGAGCCGCATACATATACGGTGTTTGCCAAACCGGCCAAATACTTTTATTGTGGTATGCAAAATCGTCGGGAATAGAAGGATAAAGAACAGCAGCCCCGTATGGATATAGCGGGAAATTACCGACCATACGGCGAATTTGCTCATCGGTGCTCGCTCCCAAAACAGCACACAGTCCGTTCGACATGACACCGACCCGTTCCGAAGCCTTATACCCCGAAATTTCGGGATACAAGTAACACTCGTATAAACCTTTGTCTTCGTTCCAGAAATGTTTGTTTATCGAATCCTTCAACACATTCCTGAAACTTTCCCAATATGTTTTCTCACTTTCCGGTTTACCAAGTATTCCGGCTGCCTTCGACAAAAACTCATACATGAACATGTGCAGCGCATTTGTTCCACAAGAAAACGAACTGCCTATCGTCACATTGGTAAACCAATTCGGATAAGTATGGGTACGCCAGTCCATCGAACAAGTCTCCCCTTTGAACAGCCCTATGCGTTTATCGAATGCTACATGAATGTCCTTTCGAGCCGTATAACTCAAACCTTCATAAGCACCTTCGAGCCACGAACTATCTCCTGTGTACAGATAGTACTCCCAAGCAGCGAGTGCCCACACCACACGGTCGGTCGATATAGGCCATGAACCTCCGCTACCTGTGTCCTGCAAGGCCTCGCGAGGATTACGAAGAGTCTGCTTATCGAGAGTTTTCCGAGACACTTCCGGCATAATCCATGCATAGCTGAACCATATACTGTACACGGCATCACGAGTCCATGTATCGGGCCAAAGAGCGCCGGCCCTAAATGTGCTGTCGCTGCGCACATCCATCAACATCTCTTCCAATGCCATATTGTACAGAGCCTCTATCAACAAATTGTTTTCAGTGGAAAATTTCGGAAAAGACGAAATATCCTGAGATAATTTCCATACTTTCTCTCCGTGATAATCGGAGTGTATCTCGGTTGGAGAAATAGCCTTAGCCGTTCGTATTCCCAAAAAAGAAGCATCCGTAACTCCATCGGGAGTAAAAGAATAAGGCAAAGGCGTACCCTCTTCTCTCACCCAAGTCCAATGGGCAGAAAAATCGGTATTTCTGTTTGCGTTATCCTGCATGCAAAGTGTACCATCTTTTTCCACCAAATGCAAATTCGACTCGGCCGAACGATTCGAAATTGTGTACCAGCCGCTATTAGTTTGAGTAACAAAATCGAAATTCCCGTAGTACCATTCGGCAGATTCGGTAACCGGTTGATCGACCACAGAACAAACGACCTGCCCATTATCGAGAGACAAATATCTACCACTCTTCTTATTTACGATACAAACATGATCGCCCTCAGCAGCCGCTATTTTCCACAAAGACTTATCGCCTTGCTTTTCACGGCTGAATTTACATTCGCCGTCGTCTTCATACAAATATTCTCCCGTCGCCCTATTTTGAAGTGCCCAAAAAGAATACACCTTCTCATCTTTTTGGTTACACGAAGAAAAGATACTCCCGGCAATAAGAAACAGAAATATATATTTCAAATAGATTTTCATACAGACTCAATTCACTTATTGAACGATTAATTTAGACGAAGAAACGGCACCTTCACTTTCGCAACAAACAAAATATGTTCCCTGAGCCCAACCATCAACCGAAACGACAACCGTCGACATGCTACCGTCGGTATCGATTTCCTTAACAAGTTGTCCCATCATACCGTACATTTTCACTTTCGTCACATCGTTACCTTTCACGGTAAAAGAATCCCCAGCCCGTACTAAGGTAGGATATACACTGACATTTGCCACGGCATGCTCCGATTCGATGCCGGTCGTTCCTTTACTCTTTACAGCACATACACAAGTAGGATTTATACCCGAAGGCATAAGTACAACCTTATCGAAAGTACCTCGACCATTATCGCTGCTATATCCGTTATTTGCAGTTTTCGTCGCACTATGGAGATTAAAACTAACTTCCTCGTCATCGACAGAACACAACCCCATATCGGCATACCCGTCACCGTCCACGTCGCACAACACAGGTATATCGTACGATGTACCGAAAGTCACCTGCACATCTTTTGAGACAAAATCGGGAGTCTTATATTCCGTATCTGACGGAGTAAAAGAGCATAACCAAGAACCCTTATCATAGCACACTATATCGTCCTGCCCGTCTCCATTCATATCTCCGGCAACCAATAAGTCTTTATCGCTAATTCCGAACTGTTGGTTTACATCAGGAGCCATCGCTTGGAACGTAATCAGCCACCAAAGGCCAAACTCATTATCGCGACGGATACCCACATCGCCGATACCGTCACCATTAAAATCTCCGGCCAATTTTTTATCTCCTTCCGACATGCCATATATGACTGTTTGAGGGTCTACGAAGTTATTATTCCCATCATTATAATAAAAAATCCAATTAATGAGATTATCGTTTAAATCGAGCTCACAAAGGTCGAAATACCCATCGCCATTCGCATCGAACACAAATACTTGCGAAATAGCTTTATCAGTCGTTTGTGTCGGTAACGAAAAATCTACCGTTCCATCTAAATCAAAATCGAATTTGTAACCGTCGGCTTGCGACCAATATACCAACCCGTCCTGACTCCATGCACTCATGGATAAGCATAAAGCTGTTAATAAAAAGACAATTTTTCTCATGGTAATCACTTTTATTGTTATACATTATTTTAATTTGCGATGCAACGGGTCTGCAGCACCGTCACATCAGTTTCTTTATCTATGGCCTGTATAAAATATGCACCCGGCATCGAAAGTATCGTCTCGGATAATAATCGATAACTATCTACAATGCAGTCTTCCATACCAATTACCCGCCCCGACAAATCGGTAATTTGTAGACGGAACTCTTTCCCCCGATAAAAATCGGAAACTTCAATGCATATTCTGCCGTTTTCAGTCCAACACTTTATTTTATCGTTTTTTTTTTGATTATCGATTCCACTGTTATAATCGGGCGACATAAAAATCAAGTTATCATAGTCTGCACTATTTCTATCTACCGGTCCGTAATGCACATCGGTTACGATCGCATTTGCCCATTCCGCACCCCACAGACCAATCACATCGCTCAAAATATCCCGCTCATATTCTACCCATACTCCGTTCTGCGGTTTCACAGGAGTCAATGTGATATAAGCGATATTAGGCTGACTATAACCTATGCGATAATACAAGTCCCTCGATTCCCACACAGACGATGTTTCAGACGGTTTCAATAGCCGGAATCCGAACCATGAGGTAGTCGTATTATTCGAACGAACAGCAAGTTTGAACCGGTTGAATTTTTCGATAGGAATCCGAATTGCTCCGTTGTCCGTCGTATTGAACCGAATATCACCGGCAGTCACGCGAATAGCGGATTCTCCCTGATAAGCATCTGTGATTTCATACCACTCAGCCACATTCCCGCCGAACTCGCTGGCTACTACATAAGGTTTCCCCTCTTGCATAACAGGGATATAGGTAGCCTCATCTTTATTTAAAGTCTCACCTTTCGCATCATAACCGAATGTAAACAATTCTGGCATACTTCCTACCCCGCTCGGTTCCGAAGGGAGCTCTTGCGATTTTGTCGAAGTCAGTACCAACGAAGCAAATACCGACACCGATGGAAGAGAAACCTCCACTTTATTGCCGTTCAAGGAATAGGGAACTTCGTTTCTTCCGTCGATAGTAATGCAATACAGTTTATCTGCGACAAAACCATCGGGCAAAGTAAATGAAACCGAAACCTGTGTAGAAGAAGGAACTGTATTAACTTCGTCCCAACGTAAATCTAGGCTGTTACCATAGTTCACAAGATCCACGACAAAAGCATCTATCTCACGTGTCCTTTTATCATAACGCTTTTTCAACGTCCCGAACACTCCACTATTACTCCCCGAAACCGTAAAGTCTCCCCGGACATAATCGGTAATAAGATAAGCCGGATTCGAATAATAGAAATAAGCACCATAAGCAGCGACAAATTTATTCCACTGGGCGATACGTTCGAGTACGCTTGCCGGATAATTTACGGCATGAAACGGTACAGGATCGGTAAATCCGGCAACACCGTCGACCACCTGCGCAGACGGGTATCCTCCTGCCGAAAGACAGGTAGCAAATTGATAATCTATGTTTTCAACCGGCCAACTGGTCGATAAATTCATTTCCGTCGGAGGATAAAAATTAGCGAACACAGGTTTATCGGGATAACGCGATTTAGCATCATAAATATCACGATACAGGTCACTATATTTTGTTCCCGTACCATACGGCCAAAGTTCCATAAACTGATGATTGACCACTGCTCCCGTCGTCAAATGGGGCACATTTCCACTAGTCGAAGGAAGTTGCAATGCCGTAGTAGTAACATCGCTCCTTACTTCCTTAACAGCAATATCCAATTGGTTGACAAATTGTGCCATTTCATAAGAAAAATTTCCCGTACCGGCCAATCCGTCACAAACATACGTTTCAGGCAAACCATACCAGTCCCAACGATAACCGTCATAATTATATTCCTGTTGAGCAGCAACAGCCTGCGCTATGAAATATTCATTAAAGCTCTTATAATTCTTTCCGTTCACCTCATAAGGAGCGTTCACATTCTCGTTAGTAGACATTAAATACAGATAAGATCCCCCGTATGTCATGAAACTTTTATCAGCCTCATTTTTCATGGCCCAACTGGGGTGTGCAAGAGCAAATGCTGGTGTACTGGCATAAATACCTGTATAACAAATTGAACGCCCTCCTATCGATCGAAACTTCTCTACCTTCTGTTTCATCATAGCCTTGCTGGTCCACAAACGGTCATCACCGACATACGTATTCCATGTTTCGGTCTCCGGTGCAACCTCCTCATGAGCTCTCATCCACGGGTGATATTCCAATGTATTGATACCCGCATATTGCAACGCAGCAGCCCATTTATCCACATCAAGAGAATTATCGAAAATACAAGTCCAGCCATGTCGCAGATTTACCTCTGATCCCACCTCTTCCTGCGTAGCCAAAGGCAATGATTTAGGACGGGACAAATCAATGTCTGCCGCCGAAACAGCCACTACATTCTGTACTGGAACAGTAATCTCCAAATCAGAAACTCCGACACCGTTTAGATCGGCATAATGCTCATATTTAGGTTTCTTTCGATCATATAGATTAACCAACACGCGGTTCTCCGATGCTCGTAACAAAGCCATATCGTCATACCCATCGCCATCAAAATCGCCCACAAAAGGAATATCGCCTGACGTTCCGAACAAAACTCCATTAATAGCCAAATGGCTCTCGAACTCTGGATACCCTGAGATATCGGCAAAACAAACATACCAAGTACCGGAAGAGGGGCGATATACGCAAATATCATCTACTCCATCGGCATTGAAATCGCCCGACAACGGAATATCGCCCGATAAACCGAATCGCCCCTTTTCATCGAACTGTCCGTCACATGGAGCATAATCTATATACCACGTAGCCAAAGAAGAGCCTGATCTCATCACGGCAATATCGGCTTTCCCGTCACCGTTAAAATCACCTACCGCACATTTATCGGTAGCTGTTTCTCCAAACGTTATAGCCTCAATCTCGCTCCATTCATTGTTGCCGTTACCCAGTTTCCATATCCAACGTATCTCTTCGCCCGAAGTATCTATCTCACAAATGTCGGGAATTCCGTCGCCATTATAATCGGCAACCACCGCCCCGCCCAAGAATACCGAACCGTACGTTTCCGAAATAGTCGACTGATTTCCAGCATCGAAGCTCCACTCCGAAGCGGTTCTATACACAAGATCGTCATGAGCATAACTCGCTCCTATGATAAAAGCAGAAAACAATAATGTTAGAATTCGTATTTTCATGATTTACATTTTTTACATCAAACAAGCTTTTCGCTCAATACTTTTTCTCTCTATGGGAAAACTAATCCCGATTTTAGTACCCCGGATTATTAGGCAACAAATTAGGATTGGCATCTATATCGTCGATAGGTACTGGCAACAGCAAATGCTTAGGTGTGGTAAAATTAGTTTTACCTATACTTTGGAAAAATGTCTTTGCATATTCGCCATCGTTATCGTATCGAACTAAATCGAACCATCGGTGTCCACCCTCGAACGCTAATTCCATACGACGTTCATGCCTGATAATTTCTCTCAATTCTACTTGGTCGGTAGTGGTCACATTAGGCAAACCAGCTCTCACGCGTACTCGATTCAACGGACCGCCATCATTCTCGGAAGATGCCGGAGCAGCCGCCTCGGACGAACGACCCAACTCATTCAACGCTTCTGCTTGCATCAACAAAACATCGGCAAATCGCAATACCGGAAAATTAAGTGGGCTATCCATCGCCCGGTCGACACCTATATTTTCACACAAGAACTTTTTCACGTTATGACCCGTCTGCGAACAAGTAGGATCGTAAGACCAGCCCTGATAGACATCTCCTTCACACCAAACAGAAACCGACTTACGCAAATCGCCGGGTTCATAGCTCTCTACAAATTCGGGATAAACAGCAAACCAACCGAAATTTCCCCACGGTCCTCCAATATTGATACTTGCCAAAGGAGCCATATATTCGTGATGCCACCCTCCTTGTCCCAATATATCAAATTCACTGTATGCTGTCACATCTTTTTCATACTGAACCTCAAATAAACTCTCTGGACCGTTTTCGCGCAAATCGCTGAAATTCCATTCATATTTCCGATTAAGAGAATAAACTCCAAGATTCATCACCGAATCGATAGCAACCAAAGTTTCGTTGTACCGTTTCAATGTCAAATAAACTTTTGCGAGTAACCCGAATGCAGCCCCTTTCGTCGCACGTCCTATGTCGGTCGTATTTTCATAAACAGCCGGTAACATCGATGCCGCATCAGAAAAATCATCAATGATGTGCTGGTAAACTATATCTTTCGATGTTCTCGACACCTGCAAATCATCGCTTGCAGTCTGTTGCTTGTCTATCCAGGGCACATCGCCGAACAACCGTACCAGATTGAAATAATACAACCCTCTTAAAAAATGAGCCTCTCCCTTGTATTGAGTTTTCTTTGCGTCAGAAATCTTCGGAGATTTATCGATATTCGTCAAAATCCAATTCGTTCGACTGATTCCCGCCCAGGGTCCGCGCCATAATTCCTTAGCCCCGGAGTTATCGCTGGTCGCTGTGAAGTTAGACAACTGCGTCGTTTCGAGACCGTTTCCACCGGCTTCATTTCCAACACGGCCCTCTCCGGCGACAATATCCAATGTCCACATTCGCAAATTATACATATACGAACTCTGTAACCGCTGATACATAGAATTGACACCACTCTCTATCTCTTCGGGAGAACCCTCCTCGAAAAAGTTTTCGGTAATGATTTGGTCGTTCGGCAATATTTCGAGTTTATCCATACAGCCCGACAAGACAGTCGAAAGAACGACAACAGATATAGTAGATATAATTGTCCTTTTCATGATTCGAAAGATTTAGAATTTTACAGATGCTCCAAACATATAGACTCGGGAAGTAGGATAAATTCCATAGTCCAATCCCCAAAGACCCACCTCAGGGTCAAGACCCGAATAATTGGTCAAGGTCCACAAATTATCGAAACTCAAATACAACCGTAATGATTTGGCCCCGATCTTTTTCAACCAATCCTGAGTAAAACGATAACCGAAAGTAAGATTTTTCAACCTCAGATAAGAACCGTCTTCTACCCAACGAGTCGAAGCTCTGTTATTTCGGTTCGGATCGGCATAAATAGCACGAGGCATCGTATTGCTGGATCCTTCCCCATTCCATCGATTCAATGTAGAGGTAAATTGGTTATAAGTACTCTCCATACCCTCATGAGACACTCTTACGCCGTTCCATATATCATTCCCGTACGAACCCTGGAAAAATATACTCAAATCAAAATTCTTATATCCGAATTGATTGTTAAACCCAAAAATAAAATCAGGTTGAGGATTACCGATAACTGTTCGGTCAAAATCATTGATTACATCATCGCCATTCACATTGACAAACCAAATATCGCCCGGTGACGTATTGACCTGAGAATTATGCGATGCTTTATCAGGAGCGCGGTTTTCCATAGGAACCCCCGCAAAGACTTCGTCCAGTGTCTGATAGATACCACCCATCTTATAACCATAGAAAGAGTTGATAGGCAGACCTTCCCGAATCAAACTTACACCGCTGAGGATTTCGGGACCGCCCAATTTCAAAACCTCATTCTTATTGAAAGTCATATTTAAGTTGGTTTCCCAAGTAAATTCTCCGACAAAATTGCGAGTATTCAAATTAAACTCGATACCCTTATTCCTCACCTTACCGATATTCACAGGAGGCCAATCGGCTTGTTCCAAAGATGTTCCACTAGTTTGAGGAACAGGCTTCTTGGTAAGCATATCGTTAGTATTCTTTAAATAGAAATCGACATTAGCGATAATTCGGTCATTCAAGAAACCTATATCCAACCCGACATTGTATTGTTCGACAGACTCCCACTTAATAGACGGATTGGATAGTTTGTACGGGTATATAAGCGATACTTGTTCCGACTCAAATCCTCGTTGCGAACCGAAATTATAAACGCCGTTCACTTCCAACTTATCGGCAAATGCATACGCATCGATATTCTGGTTACCGGTCAATCCATACCCTAAGCGCAATTTCAACATCGATATCCAGGGGACATCTTGCATGAAGCTTTCATTAGACACATTCCATGCTGTTGAAAACGAAGGGAAATACCCGAATCGATTATCGGCTCCGAACTTGGAAGAACCATCGGCTCGGAAAGTTGCCGTCAAGAAATATCGGTTGTCATACGAATAATGAACACGTCCCATATACGACATCAACGCCCAAGAATAAGAATTACCGCCCACATCAGTAGCTTTCGTCGCATTATCCAATTCCGTCGTCATCTCGCTGGCACGTCCCGTACCGGCAGCAGACATCCATTCCTTCTTATACTCTTGGTAAGAAGTTCCTATCATGGCATTCAATTTATGTTTGCCGAATACCTTGTCATAAGTAAGTGAATTATCCCACAAATACAACTCTTCATAAGCCGAAGACAATGATTGCGAGGTATTGGTCTGCTCTTTATTACCCCATTTGTATTTAGGTATATAATTGTTATTATACTCATATCCCAGTTCCGCACCTCCGGTAGTTTTAGCAACCAAACCGTCGATGATCTCCCACTCGGCCGAAATATTAGATAACATTCTGAATCCTTTCATACGATACTTTTGTTCGTTTACGATAGCCACAGGGTTCAAAGCATCTCCATTCAACTCGGCATTCCCGGTAGGACCGTTATAATTACCTTCGTCGTCATAAATAGAAATGGAAGGTAACATGCGCATAGCATTCTGAATAACAGTCGATATAGGCTGAGTACGACGATTCTCGGCGCTTAGGTTTACGTTTGCTCTTACCTTTACATTGCTCAATATTTGTGACGATATATTGGATTGAAGATTCAGTCGGTTAAATTCCGAATTTTTCATAATACCGTCTTGTGCATAATAACCCACCGATGTCGCATGATTAATCTTGGAATTACCGCCCAAAATAGAAAGATTCACTTTATGCATCGGAGCCGTACGGAATAACGGAGAAAGCCAATCCGTACCAGCACCGAGAGATTCAGGGTCGGCAAACAACGGATTCAACGATAAACCCGCATTCGACCTCATTTCATTATGTAAAGCAGCATATTGTGATGCATTCAGCATATCGAACGTCTTTGCAGATTGTTGAATACCGAAACTATAATCTAAATTAATTTCTGTTCTTCCCTCTTTGGCTTGACGAGTAGTAACCATAACTACACCGTTTGCACCTCGCGAACCATAAATAGCAGTGGCGGAAGCATCTTTAAGAACATCGATAGACTCTACATCTGCCGGATTTATATACCACATACCGCCATTTACGGGAACTCCATCGATAACATACAAAGGAGACGCATCGTTAATCGTACCGACACCGCGAATCAAAATAGAAACATCTCCACCGGGAGCTCCGGAATTTTGAACCACCTGTACACCCGACATTTTTCCGGCCAAAGATTGTACCACATTAGAAGTCGAATTCTTTACGAGTTCGCTTCCTTTTACAGAAGATATAGAACCCGTAACATCTGAACGTCTCATCGTTCCATAACCTACAACGACAACCTCATCGAGTGCTTTGGTATTTTCTTTCAAAACGATACGTACAGATTTATTCCCTTTAACACTCGTTTCCACGGCATCATAACCGATATAAGAAACTCTAAGTATTGGATTTTTTTGATCCGATTTTATCGAGAAATTACCGTCCATGTCGGTCACAGCCACATTTTTACTATCTTTCAAATGGACTGTCGCACCTATAATAGGTACGCCCGAAGCATCTATAACCTTTCCCGAAATAAACTGTTGCGAATCAGCGGCCGAAACTTTACCGGGACCGCCCTGCTCTGTCTGCTGTGCAGAAATCCCAAACGGTTGGGAAAACAAGAGTACCATACACCCCATGAGGCAACATACTCTCAAACCTCTTTTACTTTGTTTTTTCCTTGTCATAGCACCGTGTTTTTCTCTATGTTATTTTTTCATTTTACAAAAAATGGTATTGGGTTAAGAAATATCCTTACGTGATGCTAAATTAGATGATCTGGTAATACTGCCTTTCCAACATATTAGCCAAGAATTATGGTATCTTACCATAATAAATCAAACCAATCTATTTTTTGGATATTTACCATTATTTTTTATCTCAAATGACGGGGCTTTCCTCCTTTTCTCCAATACTCCTCTATCTTCTCCAATGTCACGCCTTTGGTTTCGGGAACATAGAAATATCCCCATATGATTGCGGCAAGAGCTACTATCGCATAAAACCAAAAAGCACCTGCCGGATTCCCCAAGTTTTCTCCGTCCAAATAAATTTCAGTACCTTCTACAGTGAACGCCTTCACTATTTTGAAGAATGTAAACGTTACCACTGTATTGAACACCCAAACCGATAACGAGCCCAAAGAGGAACCGAGACCTCTTACCTTCTGAGGAAATACTTCTGAAATAATGAGCCAACCGAGCGGGCCGATACTGATCGCATAAAAAGCGACGTAGACGAACACGAGAATAATAGACAACCATTTGCCCATCTCTCCGAGATAAGAAAAATGAGTAAAACAGATACCGAGTAAAAGAAGAGAGACAAAAATACCTGTCAAACCTGTAAAATATAGTTTTCTTCGGCCCAAGCGATCGACAAAATAGACCGAAACAATAGTGAACAACAGATTGACGACCCCAACACCGACCGCCGCCCAAATAGCCGAAACCGCCCCATCGAAACCAGCCATCAAGAATATCTTGGGACTATAATAGATAACCGTATTGATACCCACGAATTGTTGAAAGAACATAATCCCCACACCGATAATTACGGCATTACGCAGCCACGGTTTCATCAATTCTTTAATACCCGACTTATCTTTTTCACTTTTTATCAGCTCATTCTTGATGGTCTTGTACGAATCTTCCATTGCCTCATTCCCTTCGATACGAGCCAACACCGATTTTCCCTCTTCATCTCGACCCCGGCTTATCAACCAGCGTGGACTCTCTGGCATAAATGCCATACCTATCAACAGAATTAAAGCCGGAACGACTCCGATATAAAACATAGGACGCCAGCACGACATATCGCCTTCATCGGCAAACATCAAATCCGATAAATAGGATGCCAACACTCCTATCGTGATCATTAATTGAAACATCGAGACCAAACTACCCCGTTTATTAGCCGGTGAAATCTCGGCTATATAAAGAGGTACTGCAAAAGACGATACCCCGATCGCTATTCCCAAAAATAAACGGGCTATAATCAACTGCTCGATACTGGGAGCAAATCCCGACCAAAGAGCACCGATCGTAAAAATAACCGCCGAAGCTAAGATAACTACCTTACGTCCCAATATATCGGTTATCTTTCCACAAAACAAAGCGCCAAGAATAGCACCCACCAATCCCGCCGAAGTAACTAATTCCACCATGGAATTATCCAAACCGAAATCTTTCTGGAAAAAAGGTATGGCCCCCGATATAACACCGGTATCGAATCCGAACAACAGGCCTCCGGTCGCAGCGATAACAGCTATTACATAAATAATTGTATTTTTCATCATATTCAATTTTAATTTATTCTAAAATCAAGGTTCATAATTCTTCCAAACCTCTTCTTTCAATCCGGGGTTCGGAACATATAAAAACGTATCTGGCGATTTTTCGAAAGTTCGGTAAATAGACTCCCCTTTTACAATACCCAGTTCCGGGTATTCGGCCGGAGATTTACAAATAAGTTCCGAGGGCTGATAACAAGGATTCGCCTGCCATTCGATCTTTCCTGCATCATTAAAAACCGGGAACCAAGCAATTCCCTTATGGCGACGCACGCCATCATACTCGAAACCATACTCCCTATCGCACCACGCTCCGAAAGTAAGAGGTTTATCAGGATTAGCACTAATAGTCGCATGAGCCCAATATGGAGGAACGATAACCACATCGCCGGCCTTAGCATACACGGCAAAACAACGACCGGGATTATCTTCGGCATATTCCTGCATGTAAATGATAGCCTCTCCTGTCCATATTTCGTAAACCTCAGGAGTAGACCAACCGCTATATTTAGAAACCCAATGGATATGACCTTGACTGCGAATAGGCTCTTTACCCAATCGACCGGCAGCATAGGTCACGACCCCATAAAGCAAATGCATCCGTTCGAGCATTTCTCTGTGTTTACATTTCCCCACGTCCATAGCTATGGAATAAACGATTTCAGGGCCATCGCACTGAGGGTCGGATAAACTTCCCCGAATATCTCGCAAATAACGATTCTCCACTTGGGGACCGAACACATCTGCACCATATTTAAATCCCATAGGATTTACAGTAGGAATTATATCAAAACCGGGATTGAATTCCATATCTTTTCATACATTATGTTTAACAAAAGCTTTTATTGTAGCGCACTGTTTTCCTTCCGACTCTCCATAAGGCCGTATCGTATACTGTTTCACCGATTCCGGTATAATAAATGTCTCGGCATAATGTACGACAAACGGATCAAATTCGCCGGTGGGACTTTCAACGATAGCTTCACGTCCCTCGACAAGATTCAGCACATTCACACTTCCATCTGTTTTGTGAAGAACTGGCTTGGTAAACCAATGCCGACGAGTTTCTATAAACTCACATTCATGCAAACCGGTATGTTCTTCAATCCAACCGTCTCCTTCGGCCACTTTATCTATCTTATTATAAATTTCACGGCGAACCCACGGCTCCGTACGATTCCATTGGATCACATGTTTGCCATGCCCAATATTGATTGGTCGGGGACGGCCGTCCAATCCCAAACGCCCCCAATCCCACAACTTGAAAGTGAAAATATAAGGAGTAGCACTGATTTCGAGAACCATACTGTTACGCCCCGAACAATGAACAGTACCCGCAGGTATAAGTACATGGTCGTGCTTTTTCACTGGATAATTCCCGACATACTTTTCTGCATCGAAATGCCCTGTATGTTGTGCTTCGGTCAAGGCATTTATCATCTCCTCCGGTACGATACCTTCCTTCACTCCCAAATAAACCGAAGCATCTTCTTCGGCATCGAGAATGTAATAGCTCTCGTCTTGGGTATAATGCATACCGAACTTTTCTTGTATATATTGTGTCAGCGGGTGCACCTGTAAGCTCAAATTACCGCCGTCCATCGTATCCAAGAAGTCGAACCGAATAGGGAACTCGTCCCCGAAACGTCCGTAAACCGGATTACCCAACAACTCACGCGGATAAGAAAATACCAAATCGATAGACGGTATTTCGAAACGGACTTCTCCGAAGCCCAAATACAAACTATTCTCCTCAGGAACACAATCGAAACACCATGCAAAATTGGGAGTTTCACGATCCAAATCGCATATTTCCTTCATCCATTGACCGCCCCACGGACCCGGATCGAAAAACGGAACTACTCGAAAAGGAGATTTCGAAGCCTTTTTCAAACCAGCATCCACGATTGCCGCAGTCGCCATCTTAGGATCGCCCATCACATTCGTATCCAAGACATAATCCCATTTGTTCATCAACGTTTTCTTAAAACGGTCGCAAATGCGCCAATCTACGAAAAAGCCTCTTTTATATTGCAACGAAGCCCGTTCCATGCGATTATCTACACCGACATTCGAAATTTCGTTTCTCCGAAAACGCATCTGTATTTCCCAACGAGCCATATCGGCATATACCAATACATCGCTTTCGGGCATCACGTAAGCAGCCCCTACTCCATATACGATTACAACACCGGCAGATATACCGGCAACCTTTTCACGCAGCTCGGCAACCTTCTTTTCATCGAAATAACAATCCATATGATAGCGAGTCATATAACCGAAAATCTCATCATCGGTTATATCGGACTTCAAAAACGAATTGATCTCTTCCGAAGTTTTCATGGCCGAAGAAGCATCCAACCATAATGTATGGGGAAGTTGTCCCTTCAACGCCGATTTTACCTCCTCGTCATAAACACCTTGATAACATTCGACAACCAATACCTTCACCGGTTTATGAACGTTTTCCAACGACTTGTTCAACTGCGATACAATTTCCGGCCAACCTTGCCAACAAACATTTTCAGATGTTTCCGATACTTGTACGACCGGATACTTATCATAATTAGATTTATAATTTGAATACTTTTTCATTTCTTCTCCTCTTTACACTTGTCAAATAATAATTCAATCCCAATAAAGCGGCATTGTCTCCTAATTCGGAAAGCACAATATGCACCCGGTCGATAGGAGTCCAAGCTCGATCCTCGACCCACTTATTGATATAAGGCAAAATAATATCCGCACTTCTCATGATTCCGCCACCCAGAACAACCACCTCAGGGTCATAAGCATGAATGTAAGAGACAATGGCTGCTGCCCATACATTCATACACTCTTCACAAATAATAATAGCATTCTCATCGCCTTGTCTCATTAAACCGAACAGTTGTTTAAAATCCATATCGGATGCCGCAATCTTAAAATCTGGCGATACACGTTCGTTAGACCGAATAATATCCGGCAAGAAAAATGAAGAAGCCATAGCCTCTACACAACCTATATTTCCACAGCTGCAACGTCTTCCACGATAATCGACAACTATGTGCCCTCCTAAGGAACCAGCTTGATGATGATGACCCACCAACGGTTTGCTATCTAATATAACACCTGTTCCTATTCCTGTACCGATAGTCATCATTACCACATTTCCCGTACCTTTCGCTGCACCGTAGAGCCACTCTCCGATGACAGCAAGACGGGCATCGTTTTCCAATACGAAAGGAACGCCCCAACGACTATCGGCCCAATGACAGAGATCGATATCACAAGCATCATCATACTTGTCGTTGGTAGAAATCACTCTGCATTCGACAGGATTCACCATACCCGGAAACGCCAATCCGATAGATGCCAAATCCGTCGAAGATATTCCTTCCTCAGACAACAATGAATCAATTGCATGCTCCATCTTGGGAAGCATGTGAGATAAACCCTTCACCGAATCCGAAGAGATTGTGGTAAACCGAACAATCTCAGAATCCAATATCAAACCTATCTTTATGATAGTTCCTCCCAAATCTATTGCGACGCTATAATTTTCCCCCATAACCTTATACTCCTATCAATTGAGGCTTCCCATCGACCTCCAACAATCTGGCTGCAAAGCCATGATCGGCAATTTCCCGATAATTATGCCCTGCATCAGACGGCCAACAAGCTGCAAAAGAAAATAAAGTATTTCCCGTATTTGCCATACGGTGAGCCACACCACCCGGTATATAATGTAGGCTCCCGGGAAAAACCCGTTCGGCCCACACTCGACGCAACTGGTCCATCAAAATCAACATACCCTCTCCTTCAAGCCCCCAATAAAATTCCGCCCGATCGATATTCGCATGGAAATGTCCCTTAGTCATGAAGTACTCGTTTCCCACTTTTCCCGGATGCAAATAAGTAATCCCGAAATATAATCCGCCGGGAGTACCCTCCTGTTCCGGCAAAAAACTACTCACCTCATAAGCCAGTATATTCTGCGGCATACGAGAAAAAGCATCGACATCGGCAAAAATACCACGCAAATCTCCCAGAGTACGACTCACATTCTCGACTCTCTCTCCCAATAATCGGTTCCCCGTAAAGAATAATCGGGGAAATACAATTTCCATATTCTCCATTATTTTTCATGTTATTATCGATATGGCAAAGATAGAGTGACAATTGGCCTGCTCTATTCACTATATTTGCCGAGAATTTTGGTATTTTACCAAATACCGATTAGAGGAGCATAAAAATGATAATATTCTATATCTATTAGGAAGCTTTTTTGGAGGTTTTTAAGCGATACATAAAAAACAAATTAAAAAACACTTTTTATAATCGAGTAGTACTCAACGTATCAAAAAGTCAATATCAATTACAAGAAAGACTTCCCAGTCCTCATAAATAATCTATATAAAAAGCTATTAAAAAGGTCAAATCGCCTTTTTCTTTTTCACCCCATATTTTTCTTGGTATTCAGAAGGAAGCATGTTGGTTGACTTCTTAAACTGCTCTATAAAATTCGACAAATTATTAAATCCGACCTCCATACTCAAAGTCGAAATTTTCATTTTGCCTTCTATCAAAAATTTCTTGGCATGCCCTATACGCATATCATTCAAATACTGTACAAAAGTCTTTTTCGTACGTTCCTTAAAATACCGACAAAAAGCAGTAGGAGTCAGTCCGGCAACAGCAGCCACCTCTTCAAGTTTAATCGGCTTATTAAAATTTTTCACCAAAAAACGATAAACTTTATTGAATCGCTCAAAATCCGAAGAATTGACCGACTGGGTAAAACCTACGCTCGCTAAAATTTCATATTCGTCGGCTTCTGCCATCATTTCCAAAAGTGTGAGTAAATTAGTTACCCGCTCGATTCCATTTTGATTAAACGTGCGTCGAATATATCGCGCGATCCGTTCACGCGATTCACCGGTAAATTTTATTCCCCGTCTCGAACGTTCTATTAACTCACGAATATTCGCCATCTCAGGCAATCGTATCAATATACCCTCGAACAACTCTTTACGAAAATAAACACAATGACAAGTCGCCCTTAAACCAGAATCCGAGTCGAAAAATTCTTTATCGTTTCTCCACTCATGCGGCAACTGAGGACCCATCATACAAACATCGCCCTCTTCATATCCTCCGATATGATCACCTACAAAACGAGTGCCCCACCCTTTTTCAATACACATGATTTCTATTTCGGGGTGATAATGCCACGGCACGATAAAATGGGGCAAATCTTCCCGATAGAAATTGATATAATTATCGACGGCAAAAGGAAGTTCTTGATACAAAGGTTTCATAATATAGCACAGTTATTAAAAGCAGTTCATCTAAAATCACACATCGAGAGCCAAAACAATATCCCAACCAACTTTGTCGGGGTATAAGCCATTTTTTATTTTTAACTTATAAAAAGTGATAGTATGGCAAAGATAAACTATAATATTATAATAGCGAAAATAAAAAAGAAGCATTAACAATGCCTTTTTGTACATTTGTAGATACGAAGATGAGATGCGATTCGACATAGTCCATTCGGAAATAAAATTTCCGTTTGCCTCTGCACTCACCTTTCGCTATCTTTGTCATTCAAAAATTATTTCTAAAAACAAATACCTATGAAAATTTTATTTTTTCAATACCCCTCGTGCAGCACTTGTAAAAAAGCAGCAAAATGGCTAAAAGATCACGACATTGATATAGAATCGAAGCACATCGTCGAAACACCGCCCACTGTCGGGGAACTAACCGAATGGATAACCCGCAGCAATTTACCCTTACAAAAATTCTTCAATACGAGCGGACAAAAATATAGAGAATTAAATTTGAAAAACCGCATTAGTACAATTCCCGAAAAAGAACTGATAGAACTATTGGCTTCCGATGGAAAACTAATCAAACGTCCCCTTCTCGTAACAGACTCACAGGTCTTGGTCGGATTCAATGCCGAGTTATGGCAAGACGTTTTGCTATCCGAGACGAAATAATCTCATACTCAAAAAAATTAGGCGCATGCCTATTTGCACGGTTCAAAAAGAAATACTATCTTTGCGCCGCTAATGCAAATAATAACCAATTAAAAAATTTCAAATGGCAACAAAAATCAGATTACAACGCTTTGGTCACAAAGACTACGCATTTTACCAAATTGTAATCGCCGATAGCAGGGCACCACGTGATGGTAAGTTTATTGAAAGGATAGGTTCTTATAATCCGAACACTAATCCTGCTACAATAAATTTGAATTTCGAAAGAGCTTTGTATTGGCTGACAACCGGTGCTCAACCCACCGACACTGTACGTAATATCCTTTCCAAAGAAGGTGTATTGATGAAAAAACATTTATTGGGCGGTGTAAAAAAAGGTGCTTTTACCGAAGAGGTTGCAGAACAACGCTTCGAAGCATGGTTGAAGAACAAAAAATCGGCTATTGACGCTGAGAAAGCCAAAGTTTCTGCCGCAAAAGACGCTGCTGCTAAAAAACGTCTAGAAGAAGAAACCGAAAAGAACAAAGCAAAAGCCGAAGTTGTCGCTGCTAAAAAAGCAGCCGAGGCTGCCGCTAAGGCAGAGGCCGAAGCCGCTGCAAAAGCCGAAGAAGAAGCTAATGCCGTTGCAGAAGCTCCTGCATCCGAAAGTGCTGAATAAATATTTTAGACAGCATATTGAAACGGAGTATCCCTCACTGGATACTCCGTTTTTATTTTTCTTCTTCCCAAAAGTATTTTAACGGCTCAGTCGTTAATTAACGGGGATCGTTCATGTATATTCTCTCCCCTATTGCGAACACTGTTCTCCGTAATACTACGGGATATTTCAGTTTTCATTATCGGAGATATTTTAGAACTCCTCCCTTGTCGTGCCCCATAACACTATCGGGCACTCTCCCTATCTCATCTGCGATGAGCACAGGGAGAGATGACCAAGCTCTTATCACCTCCCCCTGTATTTTCTACCCCTCCGTCCAGAGGAAACCGCCCCTATATTTTGCGCAGCAAAACACAGGGGGGAGAGGGGGAGTAACATGGCCAAACAATCGCCAATCGGTCTATAATAGTTCTCTTAACACGATAAAAAAGCTCCTAAGAACATCTCACCTGCACGATTCTTATCGTATTCATTTTCTACTTTCTCAAAAAAAATAAAAAAAATTCACTTTTTCACTAGGGATAACCCTCGATTTAAGGTTAATATTATATAGCGCATAAAAAATGCTCAAAAATATGTATATACATATCATGAAAAAATAAAAACATATCATTCAATTTTCAGAATTACTTTTTGTTTAATTAAATATTTGTTTATCATGAAAAAACACTACATGTTATTCACTTTATTGTTTACTCTTCTGCCTTTTCTTAATAGCTATGCCGAAGAGAACAAAGCGATCACTATTCCTCAGCTCTCTTTTAGTTCTCCTACATCGGGTTACCGTTTGGAAATCCCCGAAACAATCTTAGGAGACAGAAATGGAGGTGAAACAGACCGGTCCGGAAAATCCTTTACTATATCTGCATGGATAAATATGGACCAATATACAAACAATTCGGGCAGTAAAGGAAATGTAATCATGGGACACGGTCCTAGAGTACATATGAATTACAACGGTAGTTTAGTTTTAGCTACTACCGAAACAGGTGTTCTTAAAATCATATCAGGTGCAAGCAACAAAGTAACTTCGGTTTTAGAAACCTCGGTAGATCTGGATACATGGACTTATCTTACACTTGTCTATGACAACAGCGACTTTTCGGTAAGTGTATATAAAGATGGTACTCTCGTAGCCACGAAAAACAATACTCAACAGTTAGAACTTTTCGGAGACGACCCTTGTATTTTCTTTGTAGGGGGCGCTGGATTTTCCGGATTCTGTGACGAATTCCAATTTTTCGACCGAGCATTAAACTCAAATGATGTCAAGCAAGCTTACAGCAACCCCCAAAATATATCGGGACTGACGGTTTGGTATGACTTCAATACAATTGAAGAAGGCAGTTCTTTTACCAACAAAGTAACCGAATCTGACCAAGTAAATACAAAGGCTACATTCTATAATCTCACCGGAGGACAAACAAACAGTGATGGTGGATATATCAGTATCACCAACTATACAGAAGCCGTTCCCTCTCTTACCAAAGGAAGACCAACTCCTAGTAACTACACAGTAACACTACCCACTGAAATAACTAATGGCACTTTAAGCGTAATGAACGGCGAAAGCCCTCTTTCGGCAGGAGAAAATACCGTAACATCGGGGACTACTTTAACCATAACGGCGACACCGGCCGATAATTATCGTTTGGAATCCTTGAATATCAACGGACAACCGATTGAAAACGGTGGGACATATACTGTAACGGAAGATGCAACTATTACTGTTTCATTTGTCGAAATCGTTATGCATAAAGTAACAATTACCGTCGACGAAGGAGTAGATTATCAAATTACAGCAGGAGAAGAAGTTATCGAGAACTTAGAATCGATAGCCTCTGGCACAGAATTAACCATAACATTCAATTCATTGCCAGAAAACAAGAAGATAGAATCCGTACTGATTAACGAGCAACCAGCCGAAGCAGAAGAAAACGGATCATACATTTTCACGGTAACAGAAAACACGACTATCATTGTCAACTTGACCGATATTACTTATTACACGGTTACGCTACCGACTCTGGTAGAAAATGGACAACTAAGCGTAATGAACGGTTCCGAACCTCTTACCACAGGAGAGAATACTGGTATAAAAGAAGGCACGGTATTGACAATTACGGCTACTGCCGATCCCGGTTATGAAATTCTCTCCCTCCAAGTAAACGGATCCGATTTCACCAACGGAGATAATTATACGGTGAACGAAAATACGACTGTCACAGTCTCATTCCAAATCGAAGGCCCCAAAGCCGTACTAGTCCCTGCAATAAGTGGTAATAATAAATACCAATTCCGTTTTGATGATAAAGTATTAGGCGAACACATAAACGGAGAGAATAATTCATGGAATAACGGTAATATAACAGGTTCAGACCATCGTGCCCGTAATTTCACAATGTCCGCTTGGGTGAAAACAGTCAGCACAAATGGGCAAGTAATGGGACACGGACAAGCACCTTACTATGGAGCCGTAGGAACATTTGGTGTTGTACTCGAAAACGGAGTCCTAAAATTGAAAGCCCGTGCATGGGAAGACAAAGGTAACTGTCCGGGAATAGCCGATGTAACGACCGAAGCAACCTTGACCGCTGATGAATGGGCATTTATTACCGTGACAGTCGATGATTCCAATAAAGAAATCAAACTATACAAAAACGGAAAATTATTAGGAACCGGCGATTTAGGAACAATTGTAGAAGGTGGAGAACGAGAAGGGCATGGTATAGGTCTATTACAGGACGAGTGTGTATTCTTCGTGGGGAACGGTGGATTCTCCTGCTATGTGGACGAAGTTCAGGTATGGTCCAAAACATTGACCGAAAAAGAAGTAAAGGAATCCATTCGCGGCGGTTACGACCAGGAGAATATGCCCGAAGAATTAGTGGCCTATTACAAAATCGAAAATGATTCGGAAGCCGAATTGGAAAACAAAGGAACATTCGGTAGCTGTCCCGCCGGTGTAGTAGAAGGTACAACCGAGGTACATACTGGTGCTCCCCACTGGGGCGCAGAAGTTTATACTTGCGACTTTATTCAAGTACAAATCGTAGCCGGTCATACATTCCCGACCAATAATCTCACCATCACTCAACCCACCGAAGGGGGAACATTCAAAGTTGTTAATGCTAAAAATGAAGAAGTAACAAGTGGAGCGGTAGACCAGTTCAGCGCATTGACAGTCATAGCCGAACCGGAAGAAGGATATGTATTATCGCAAGTATTGGTAAATGGCGAAGTAAATAGCGGAACGACTTTTGTCATCGAAGACGACACAGAAGTAACAGTGGTATTCTCCAATAAAGTAATCGTAACCAATACAACCGCAACCGGTGGTAACGTCGAAATGTTCGTTAATGATGCCGAAGAAGCGACCGCATTCGGTTCCGAAATTATACGAGGATCAAAGCTAACTTTCAAAGTAACCGTAAACGAAGGATATGAATTAACGTCATTCCTCGTGAACGAAGAAGAAAAGATAGACGAACTTGCAGAAAACATATATATAGTAGACGCAATTTCCGATAATATGACAATATGTGCTGTGTTCTCGAAAATACCGACATGGAGAGTTACTTGCAATATTACCGGAAATGGTTCTGTCACCATCTCCGACGACGAAAGTAATGTATATGCCAGTGGTTCCGAAATTCTAAACAACACATTTGTCAAACTAACTTTTATCCCCGAAGAAAATTATAAGATAGAAACTTTCACTTCTTCCAATGGAGAATCGCTGTTAGACCAAATTAGTAATAATATTTACGAAATAGGAGCCATAGACAGCAACCATACTTATAACATAACATTCGGAACGATTGTAGGCATAGACAAAGAAAGCATAAAGTCTATATCACTCTACTACCAAACCGGAATACTTTATGTAAGCGGTATCGACGAAAATGCTACCATTGCCATATATGATTTGACTGGCAAATTGGTTAAAGTTACAGAAGAAGCCCCTGTAAATATAGCCGATTTGGCGAAAGGTTGTTATATCGTTAAAATAACGATGGGTAATACAGATAAAGCCATGAAATTTATCAAGAAATAAAAATCTATAAGAGAAATAAACCACATAAAGAGAGGTGATGCTGCAAATCATGCATTACCTCTCTTGTTTTTTAACCAAAGAAATGAACAAAACAAAACTAAAAAGAATATTTCACGACTTCGCTTTATACCACGACATTATTCCTACCCATATCTCCCCTACCTCAAACATAAAGAGTAGAAATAAAGTCTTTTGCCGATTCATGAAAATTTTGTAGATTCGTGCACACATTAATATATTTTATCATGAAAAAAATATCATTACTCACTTTCCTTCTGGGTTCATTTTTTCTTCTACAAGCCCAACCATACACCAAACACATTGCGCCCATCGATAATGAAAAATGGTGGGGCTGCTTCGTAGGAATAGGTAACGAAATGCCCTTTGCATCGAATACCCCCCTCTATGATTTGGCAAAAGTCAATTTTAATAACGAAGCCTCTCCCCTGCTCCTATCTTCGCAAGGACGTTATGTATGGAGCGACGAACCATTCCGTTTCCGCTTGGTAAACGACACGCTCGTTATCGAATCAGATCACGAATCCCCACAAGTGACAACCGCTGGGAAAAACCTTCGCGATGCCTATCTTCATGCCTCAAAAACACATTTCCCGGCAAACGGAAAAACTCCGCCAGCACTCTTTTTTAAAGAACCACAATACAATACATGGATAGAACTCATGTATAATCAAAATCAAGAAGACATTCTGAACTACGCTCATAACATCATCGAAAACGGATTTCCCAAAGGAATCTTGATGATCGATGACAACTGGCAACGCTATTATGGGAACTTCGAATTTAAAGCAGAAAAATTCCCCGATGCCCGTGCCATGACAGACGAATTGCACCGGCTCGGATTCAAAGTCATGCTTTGGATTTCACCCTTTGTATCGGCCGATTCTCCCGAATTCAGAGACTTGGCAGCCAAAGGATTTCTCCTGAAAAACAAAAATGGCACACCTGCCGTTGTAAATTGGTGGAACGGATATAGTGCATGCTACGACATGACCAATCCGGCAGCTGTCGAATCACTAAAACAAACCCTAAACGAATGTATGGGAAAATACGGGATCGACGGGTTCAAATTCGACGCAGGCGATATAGCCATCTTGGCTAACGGAGAGTACGACTACTACGACAAGAATGCCGACCAAAACATTTTCTCTCAACGATGGGCCGAACTGGGGCTTTCCTACCCTTTCAATGAATTTCGGGCCGCTTGGAAAACCGGAGGCCTGCCATTAGTGCAACGCATAGGAGACAAAGACTATTCGTGGTATGCCGTATCCATGCTTATACCCAACATGGCAATTTGCGGTATGCTCGGTTATCCCTATGCCTGTCCCGATATGATTGGAGGTGGGCAATTTTCCTCTTTTCTCGATATTAAAGAAGACGAATTTAACCAAGAACTCATTGTACGATCATGCCAAGTCCATGCCCTCATGCCCATGATGCAATTTTCAGTTGCCCCGTGGCGAATCCTCAATCGTAAGAATATGGAAATCTGTGCACGATACGCACAGCTACATCACACGATGGGCGACTACATTTATGAATGTGCCCGTCATGCCGCCGAGACCGGAGAGCCTATCTTGCGCCACATGGAATACAGTTTTCCACATAGCGGATTCACCGAATGCAAAGATCAGTTCATGCTCGGTGACAAATATATGATAGCCCCCATGATTACCGAAGGCACTCATCGTACCGTTAATCTTCCCAAAGGCACATGGCGCGACGATCAAGGAAAAACATTCAAGGGTCCGAAAAAAATAGAGATAGATGTCCCCCTCGATCGTCTCCCCTATTATGAACGAGTGAAATAAGAATTGGGATAATGTAAAAAAGAATCCATATACATATATGGATTCTTTTTTTATAGTAAACTTATCGGCTATCCACTACAATAACTAAACCTCAATGCTTTTTTCTTTGAACTTCGAAATTCGATGAATATATGGCTTTTACCGTCAACTGTGGCCGAACGACCTCTTTACACCGAGAACACAAATACAAATAGGTATCCTCCTCCAATTTATATCTCCACCCCTCCCCATAAGAACTTCCACAGACAACACAGAAGAAACGCTCTTCAATCCTCCTACCTCTTTTCCCATAAAGTAAAGTCCTGACTTTTTGAGGTGTTTTTCTTTTAATGACTCGTTGCGCCTCTCGATTTATACGACGGTTTTTCTCAAACATATTAGCAAAAGACACTACGGCTTTTTGTACTCCCGAAAGATGTGGGTGCACCTGTTTCTTGTTTGCTTTTTTACCAGCCATCGCTCTTTTATTTTTCACAATATTAAAAGACTTCTCAACAACGATATGAAAGAAAGACTTTAAAAACACTCAACAGATACAACAAACGGACAGAACCTTTTCAATTCAGTACTATCCGTTAGCATTCACTGTCTCTTAATGCTTATCGTGGAGCTGGAGGGATTCGAACCCTCGTCCAAACGAGGAACTAATGAGCTTTCTACATGCTTATCTTCGCTTTGATTGTCGGGTACAGACAAGACCGAAGCCACCAATCTGCACCTTAGTTTCTAAATTTTCATCATCAGCTCGAAACTTGCCTCTGACTATTTCCGATATTATTGCACCACCGTTTCGGAACGCCTCGGAACAACAGCAACCGGGTGATGTCTTGTCTCCACAACTGTTGCGGAGATTAAGCTAATCTACTGTACTTCGATTAAGCAGCAAGAGCGTAGTTATTTTCGCCAGTTAAATTTTTGTTGTCTGATATTATAGAGCGGGGCAACAACGCTCTGCATGCTTACCCACCACTTCTACCCGCTGTCAAAACCGGTCAGCCCCAGTGGTAGTTTCCCAGTGTTTTCTATCTGGGACGGCAAAGATAATATTTTTTCAATAGAAAAAGACCTGTTTTTTCAAAAAAATAGACATATTCCTCTATAATAGTCTTTCCCGCTCCTTACGATTCAAACACTTGACAACCATATCATAAGATTTCTTCACCAACTTCCTGACCATCTCGTCCGAAACATCTCGATTAAAGTAAACGCTAATCCAATGCCTTTTATTCATATGCCACCCCGGCTTTACTCCCATATAACAAGCCTGCAATTCGCCCGATTCCACTGGGTCGCATTTAATACAACAAAAATCGAACACCTCGACATTCACAAAACAAAACCATTTATCGCCCACATAGAAACACAAAACATCACGGCTATATCGGTCGGCAACATTCACGAAAGGCATCTTCTCTTCCACACCCTTCAACGAAAGACAATATTCCCTAAATTCTTCTACATTCATTTCACATCACGACTCCTCATCAGCTTTTCAACAGCATAATAAGTTTTATAGATAGATCGAAAAGAACAATCTTGGCATTAGCATTCTGCCCGACATCATTTTCGGCATCGCTCAAATGTTTCATGATAGCCTGTACATTACGTTCATGAATAAACGGAGCGAAACGCGAAGAAAATTGAGCCTCTTCCCGATTCATATAGGTTAATGCAGGAACATGCAAATTATAGATGTAATTCTCACGTATCATTCGTTGGGCATAGGAAAGAAATCGGCGCAAACGCTCGCGCCCCAAATCGGCCACTTCTTCGCTCCATATCTTCAAGTCCTTTATTTTCCGAGCATAGACCAAACGCATGACCTGTACAAAATAATCGAAAAACAATTTATTCTCCTCATTCAATTGAAGAGACTCGCAAGCCTTCAAATAATTACCCTCTGCGACATGGGCCACCGAAACAGCATCCTGCTCCGTTATCCCATACCGGCGTTGCAACGCCTCGGCTATAACCGACGTGGACAAAGAGCGAATCTCGATAAGCTGCGAACGCGAACGTATAGTTCCCAGCACTCTATCGGGATTATTGCTGACTAACAAAAACACACTACCAGGATAAGGCTCTTCCAGCAATTTCAACAATTTATTGGAGCAAGTGTCGTTCATGCGTTCCGGCAGCCATATAATCATTATTTTATACGGAGATTCATAGCTCTTTAAAGACATCTTCCGCAAAATACTTTCACTCTCTTCTCCATAAATTACGGCCTGCTTGTTATCGGCATTAATATACCTCAACCATGAATCGATCCCGAAATAGGTATTCTCCTTCAAAAACTCAGTCCATTCGGGCAAATAATCGTCGCATATCCGTTTCTTCTTATCCACTTTGACCATCGGGAATACAAAATGCAAATCCGGGTGAGTCAAAGCCGTATGTTGCCGGCAAGACGGACATACACCGCAAGCATCCCCATTCTGACGATTCGTGCAATGTATATACCGGGCATAAGCCATAGCCATAGCAAATTTACCGACACCCTCCGGGCCACAAAGCAACTGGGCATGAGCCACATGATCATTGTCAACCGAACGTAAAAGTCTTCGCTTTACCTCCTCCTGTCCGATAACGTCTTTAAAAAACATCGCGCGATCCCTCCGTTAATAAACCGACTTCGCCACTTGATAAACACTATCGACCGCCATAAGTGAATAATAGTGAATACTGGGTACTCCCTTCGCTTTCAATTCGAGCGATTGAGCTGTACACCAATCTATCCCTACCTGCTTAACCTGCGAATCGTCTTTACACTTAACAATCTCCCGAACCAGCATATCGGGTATATCTACGTGAAATACACGAGGTAACAATGTCAATTGCGAAGCCTTCGAGATAGGTTTCAATCCCGGGACAATGGGTACGGTAATCCCTGCTGCCCGACAACGGTCTACAAACGAGAAAAACTTTTCGTTATCGAAAAACATCTGGGTAACTATATAGTCGGCTCCCGCATCCACCTTTGCCTTCAACCATTTCATATCCTCGTCGGGATTAGGAGATTCGTCATGTTTCTCGGGATAACCCGCCACTCCGTATGAAAATTGCCTTGTACTGACCAAATCCATTCGAGTGCCATCTATGAAATAACCCTCATTAAAACGATTCACCTGCTGCTCCAATTCAATAGCATGTTCATATCCACCGGAAGCAGCGATAAATCGATTCTCATGCTTAGCCTTATCACCTCTCAAAATAAGCAAATCGCATATCCCCAAAAAATTCAAATCTATTAAAGCATATTCTGTTTCGAGAGCTGTAAAGCCACTGCATATGAGATGAGGAACAGTGGGTATCTGATATTTATTTTTTATAGCTGCCGCTACCGCTACTGTACCGGGACGACTACGTTCCGAGACCCGGCGAAACAACCCATCGGGGGTATCCTTATAAACCAATTCACTGCGATGTGTGGTTATATTAATATATAACGGCGCAAATTCCCGTAGCGTGTCTATCGCTTTAAAAGATTTCTCGATACTGCTACCCTTTAATGGAGGCAATATTTCAAATGAAAATCCTGTACTCCCGCTATTTTTTATCAAATCGGCAACCTTCATTTATTTTTCATTTAATCGGGTATTAATCTAATACCTATTTTAATTCTTACCACTCGTACAACAATAGACAAAGATAGTGAAAGGTGAGCGCAGAGGCAAACGGGGATCTCATTTCCGAATTAGCTATGTCGAACCACATCCTATCTTCGTTATGACAAAGATAATGTAAACCAAGTGCAGAAACAAATTTATTTGGATATACCGAATACAGTCCATCTTTAACAAACTCGTCCGATACCACAAACGAAAAATGTGAAAAGGATAAAACAAACAAATCCTTTTCACATTTTTGAATTATTTCTATCTCATTCTAATATAAGGAAATATCCGGGAACAGCGAATATTTGTTTACAGTCTCGCCAAAATGTTAAAGACCGTATACATTTACGACCAAATCGATTTACATTAGTTAAAACAAATTAAATCCAAGAAAATTATTGTCTAAATATTATGTTTGAGAACATATTTACCCCTATATTTGCAATGTGTTTTTCATGGTATTAGATTTAAGGTTAACAAAGATTGGTTGTCGTGAGACAATCAATTTTTTTTGTACCTATCCAAAAAACTTATAAGCCCTTATTTCACAATAAAAAACCGGAAGCAAAATATCCATTCTGCTCCCGGCAATCAACACCTATTTACTTAACTATCAATTTCTATCGGACATAAGTAGAAACACTCTTCTCCTGAGTTCCAGAAATTGCATCCTCTCCTGAATCCTCCTTCTCGAAATCACAAGTACGAACTTCCGTTCCATAAGGACTACGCACTTTTATTTTCAACCCTTTCAAATCGGGATTTTCCAGTTTCAAATCCTCCAATCTAAACGAAGCCACCCCCCATAAAATATGGTCTATCTCAGGATCATTCAAACGATTATGACGCAACTCCAATTGTAAATAACCATCTCCATCAGGATTAGGAGATAAAGAATAATTCCTAACCAAATTAATCATGTGTTTCTCGCGACCAAGACCTCGCATTTCAAACTGAACCGTCAGATACTTATCGCTCGTCCACATATCCAACACATTCACAGGATCGTTACCGATACTATCGGTCGTTTCAGGAGTGATGGGAATAACATTCTTAACCAACACAGAATCTATATCATTGATAAGAATATAATAATCATATCCCTCCCGCTGTCCTTCGAGAAAAGAGAAGTTCACGATTACCCGTTTTCCATCTTTCAACAAATAATTAGGCAAACGACTGCCATTCGACGGGAAAAGTGTTTGCTTACTATCCAACTGAATATATGGCTCACTCCCGTCTTTTACGACCATATCGCCCACCGCATAGGAGAACGGAACGTATCCGCCATCGTCATCATCGTCACAAGACGACAGCCCGCACAATGTCACAACACCTAATAATCCTACCAATAAAAACTTTTTCATTTTCATATTCGTCTGTTTTTTAATTTATCCACTTTTATGAGGTAAACGTAGACCATTCAAAAATACTGCACCGAATTTTGTTAAAGAGTTAAAAACAATTTTTCTATCACCTATCATGCAGTATTTTTACATCGTTGCATTTAATAAATAACAGGAATCATCAAAAAATGAACGAAGCAGAGCTGGTAGAGTGTTGCAAGCGGAAAGATATGACGGCACAGAACGAGCTGTATCAACGCTATGCCGGTGAAATGTTCGCACTTTGTATCCGTTACTCCGGGAACAGAGATTTCGCCAAAGATCTTTTACATGACGGGTTCCTTAAAGCCTTTACCTCTTTGGATAAATTTTTCTACCGAGGCGAAGGCTCATTAAAAGCATGGTTGAGCCGTATTATGGTAAATACAGCATTAGAAGCAATTCGCAAGCAAACACAACATATCGAGCTCGACATCGAAACCGCTCCCGAAATAGCCGACCCGGAATATGAAGACGACGACAAAATCGTAAAAAACATTCCTCAGGAAACGCTTCTTCGATTCATTTCGGAATTACCGGACGGATACCGCACGGTATTCAATCTGTTCACATTCGAGAACAAATCACATAAAGAAATCGCAAACCTGCTTCATATAAATGAAAAAAGCTCCTCATCACAATTACATCGGGCACGAACGATATTGATGAATCGAGTTAAACAATATTGGGCACAATATGAAAACGGATAAAACTAAAAATTGGACAGACAGCTGGAAAGAGCAGCTCGATAAATATTCGGTTACTCCTCCGCCAGAAATTTGGGAAGAACTTTCCAAAGAGCTCGCTCCACGCCGTATCCCCTTTTGGAAAAGAACCATTTGGTGGGCTGCCGCTTGTATTTCACTTTTGTTATGTACTTTTATTGGGTTACAATTCCTCCGTCCGACTACCGACTTAAACAATCTCCCGCTTCAAACAAAAATATCCGGCTCGGAGCAAATGGAAGTATCTCGAATGCAAAATACTGTACCCTCGATAAAACAGGAACCACTCGATATAATAGCCCAATCTTATAAACCGATACGAGCACCGCAAACACCCGACCGTACCGATGTGGAAAACCATACGCCATCTCAAATAAACGAATCGCGACACATCGAACAACGGGAATCTTCCGAACCGGAAAAATCAACTCCGGAGAAAAAACGAGACAACGCACAGACTGGCTTATTTCCATCGAGAAATGAGAATACCAGCACTACAACCATACATACGAATACACAAACACAACCCAAAACCAAAAGCACTTGGTCTTTGGGCGTATCTCTGGGGAATAACCTAATCGCGTCAGCCAACAATCGAAATGGATTCAGCAATTTAGCCCCTTATGCCTCTGCCGAAATGGCAAGTCTCCCTTCCGAAAAAAATCTTTCGAACTCCGAAGGGCCGGTAACAACACCCTACCAACATATCATGCTGCAAAATATCAATAGCCAACCCAAAACAGACATTAAACACCACTTTCCCGTATCGGTTGGAATTACAGTCCAGAAAGAACTGAACAATCGACTGGCATTAGAAACGGGACTTGTATATACCTATCTTTCGTCCGACTTGACTGCCGGAGGAGCTGCATACTATACACAAAACCAGCAACTACACTATTTGGGAATACCGTTAAAACTAAACTGGAATTTCTTAAAAAAGCGCTATTTCAATCTCTACCTATCGGGAGGCGGAATGTTGGAAAAATGTGTTCACGGAGAACTCTCCGCACAATACGAAATGAACAATCGTCCGCCGTTTTCCAACGACGAGACTCTGCACATAAACCAATTGCAATGGTCCATATTGGCATCGGCCGGAATATCTTTCAAACTGGCGTCGCATATAAGCCTCTATGCCGAACCCGGTATTGTCTATTACTTCGACGATGGATCGGACATCTCGACCATTCGTAAAGAAAAACCCTTTAACATCAATCTGCAAGCCGGACTTCGATTCAATTTCTGAATTTCCGCTCAATTTTTACACTTCTCTCCAAACAAAGCATTCCAATCTACATACCGTCGAAAAAGTAGAATACCGACAATCCTCTTTTTTATTCAAAAATGAATAAATATTTATATATACAATAATTACTGTTTATTTATTCAAAAATAGAAGAAAATAAAGGTAATATATATGCATTATGATTACCTTTGCAAGCTCGAATAAAAAGAAAAATAATATGGACGAAAAAAGCAAAATACCCACTCCCGTTATTTCACTGATTCCATTGTTCGTTCTTGTCGCACTGTTGGCTATGGTTATCCCTATCTTCGGTGGAGATGCACTTTTAGGAGGAAGCCAAGTATCGCTTCTGATCGCTTCGTCCGTATGTGTAGGCATAGCCATGATAAAATACAATTATAAATGGAGTTCTCTCGAAGAAGGCATGGCTAAAAACATAAAGAAAGTGACACCGGCCATCATCATCTTGCTACTCATCGGAGCCATTTCCGGCACATGGATGCTCAGTGGCATAGTTCCCACGCTCATATACTACGGGTTACACACGCTCACACCCCAGATATTCTTGGCATCTTGCTGTCTCATCTGCGCCATCGTTTCCGTCATTACCGGGAGCTCTTGGACAACCATCGCCACCATCGGCGTCGCCTTGCTCGGGATAGGAAAGGCACAAGGATTCGAAGCTGGGTGGATTGCCGGCGCTATCATTTCGGGGGCTTATTTCGGTGATAAAATCTCTCCGCTCTCCGATACGACAGTGCTCGCTTCGTCCACCACCGGGACAAAACTTTTCACACACATACGCTATATGCTCGTCACGACAGTACCCTCGATAATCATTACGCTGATAATTTTTACGATTGCCGGATTCTTAAAGGGAAATGTCGCTCACGAACAAACAGCCCTGTTTGCCGATACATTAGCGCAAAAATTCAATTTATCGCCCTGGCTTCTCCTCGTTCCTGTCATTACAGGAATCCTTATACTCATAAAACTTCCCACCATCATCACACTGTTTATATCCTCGGCCATTGCAGGAATATGCATACTCATCTTCCAACCTCATATCCTCCTGCAAATCGCACAAGGTGAAACCCTAGACTTCACTACCGGATTCAAAGCCTTGATGACTTCCGTATTCGGCAGCACCTCTTTATCGACCGGACAACCCGAAATCGATGCGCTCGTCGCCACCCGGGGAATGCGAGGCATGATGGATACCATTTGGCTCATTATATGCGCCATGTGTTTCGGTGGTGTCATGTCGGCAAGCGGTATGATCCGTAGCATTACCGACGTTTTCGTCCGTTTCGTCCGTAAACCGAAAAGTGCCGTATGCTCCACCGTCGCCTCCGGACTTTTTTTCAACACTTGTACGGCCGACCAATACCTGTCCATCATACTGACCGGAAACCTCTTCAAAGAACTATATAAGAATAGAGGATTGGAAAGCCGGCTCCTCAGCCGTACCGTGGAAGATTCGGTCACTGTAACATCGGTATTGATTCCGTGGAACTCTTGCGGAATGACACAAGCGACCGTTCTTGGAGTAAGCACTCTCACTTATCTGCCTTATTGCTTTTTCAATCTGCTAAGCCCGTTAATGTCTATGATCATCGCCTTTACCGGATTCAAAATTAAACAAACCTTTTCGTCCGAACTATCCGGAAATAATTCGGAACCGATAAAACAAGCGGCATAAAAGCTGTTTCGATTTTTATGGATATTGAAAAAACGAAACAGGTTACTCAGACCCTGCTACTTTTCCGATTCAGGAAGTTGTGTCGTACTTAAAATAGTATCGGCCTTCTCCACGTCTTCGGCAAAGACATTCAGCCTGATGGCTCCCACTTCCGAATTTGTCAAAGGCAAGACACTCGAAAATATCTCGTTGGACAAAAAACATGGAACTCCGTTTGTCTCCAATACATCTTTTACGATATTCGCTTCGACCGGAGAATCGAATGTACGATATAATACGATCTCTTTTTCCATAGGGCTCCAATTTTTAGTGACTTTTGTCAAAGATAGCGAAAGGTGAGCGCAGAGACAAACGGAAATTTCATTTCCGATCTGGCTATGCCGAACCGCATCCCATCTTGGACTTGTTTCAAAGATAACAATTTTTCTGTAAAATAGGTCGAAGGCAGTTTTAATTTTTTCCCTCCAACGAAGAAAAGAGCAAGTTTACGGCCTCTGTATAATCTTTTACATTCCGGGACTTTGATAAACGCTTTCTCAATCGCTTCTCCATATCTGGTAAAAGATACTCCCAAAACGACATCATACGAGTCAACAACTGATGTTCTCCTTGCAATAGAGTTTTATAATCGGTAAAAACACGCTCGTGCAACGAAGCCACCCTGCAATAAAAGTTCTCACTCGAAAAATTTTCATTTCCATATTCCTCTGCCAGCCACGGTTTCGCCAATAATCCTCTGCCGACCATAAGCCCCGACAGCCGGGGAAACTCCCGCTCCACGGCAACCATCTCCTCTACCGTGGTCAAGTCTCCGTTATAAACCAACGGAATAGGACAAGCATCGTAAAACCGACCGAAAGATTCCATATCCACACAACCCTTGTACTGCTGTTTCCCCAGTCGGGCATGAAGCGTGATTTGCCGCAAAGGCAAACTTTCAAGCAGAGGTAATAGCCTCAATGCCTCCGAAGGCTCCTCCCACCCCAATCTCATCTTCACCGAAAATTCCAAAGAGTCATACGATTCCAAAGGCCGCAACAATCGCTCTACCTCGTCAGGGAACGGCAATATACCCGACCCCTTATGACGATAAGCCAATATCGGGAAAGGACACCCTAAATTTATATCGACCCGAGTATAGCCAAGAGAAGCCATACAATCCACAATACGTCTCAGTTCATCGGACTCCGAGGCTATCGCCTGCGGAACGACCGGCACACCCCGGTTGTTTTCAAAGTCTATATCTCGTAAATCCTTCCGTCGGAAATCTCCCTTCTCGATTCTCACAAAAGGGGTATAATAAGCGGCGATGCCACCGAATAAAGCGGCATGTGCCTTACGATAAACCACATCGGTATAACCTTGCAATGGAGCAAAATACACAGGTAATGACATATGGCGAAAATAATACAAATTGGATACAAAAACAAATTCGGCGGACTGCCGAATAAAAATACCACTTTTACCCCTCTTCCTCTGTGTCGCTTATAAAATCAGTGTAAGGGGCAAAAGCGGAATACTTCTCAACCTCTCCCATGTCCTGTGGCATTACAGGGCATTCACCCCCTCCTCACCCTGCCGTGTCCCGCAGCATTGCGGGGAGTTTCGGAGCAACAAGAAGAGTTCCCACAAAGAAAAGAGGAAGCCCACAAAGGCTGATCGAAGTGTCACTTTTAATCCTCTCCCCCTGTGTTCCTGCAAGGAATATAGGGGGAGTGCCCGCAGGGCGAGGGGGTTAGAAAACAAGCAAATGCACAAACCCCGATCCGCCTTTATCGGGCGGTGAAGACGCAAGGGAGACGGAGGAAAAAGGGCGAGGACCGTCCGAGCGGAGCGAGTTCCGCAGACCCCGACGGCAACCGTGGCGACGAGCCTAATAGCCCGATAACTGCCGGAGCTTCTTGGTTCGTTCTTCTCGCTGTTGAGAAGAATGAACAAGCACAAACGAGTTTTTTCAACCCCTCCGTCACTACGTGACACCTCCCCTATATTTTGCTTCGCAAAACACAGAGGAGGAGGTTGATAGTAAACTATCCTCTCCAAAAGCCGGACAAGTTCAACCTAACCGGAAGCGTTTCACCTCATAGTTAACCTCTCTCCTCAGGAACTTCGTTCTTTCTAACTCTCCCCTATTGCTAATACAACAGGGGAGAAGGTTAAATACTTCTTATCTTACCGGCAAAATCACATAATAAAAGGGTGGCGCAAAACTCCGTCTCTGCCGTACCCCGCAGCATTGTGGGGTGGCACGAAGCAAAATATAGGAGAGACGGTACGTAGTAACGGAGAAGCCGAAACAACAATAGAACAAAGATGTCTCACTCCTCCCCTGTGTTTTGCAACACAAAATATAGGGGAGGTGGCCGAAGGACGGAGGGGTTAAAACCTGCAATCAAAAAACTCTTATGTAATCTTCTCAACCCCTCCGTCAAAAAAAGGGGAGTGCCATAGTTGCACTCCCCTTCCCTATTTACAAGTTTATCGAATAAAAAATTCTACTATCGACCGAGAAATCGGCTCTTACTTCCGAATCAGTTTATGGCAAGAGCTGTCGCCGTCTTTCTCCAACTTCAAGATATAGACACCCGAAGCAAGTCCCGACAAACGAATTTCGGTCTCACCCGTTCCGGCGACTTTCGAGAACACACAAGCTCCCGTCATGTTGAACACGCGAACCGATGTACCTGCGGCAACACCGCTCACCACGCAACTTTCTGCAAACGGGTTAGGATAAATTCTCACCCGGTCGGCCTGTTCTTCTTCCACGCCCGAAACATAATTGGTCTTTACGGAGATCGTCACATCTTGACGCATGGTATGGAAATACACACCTTCCTCGAACAAAGCGGTTATATCCTCTTCGTTCAACATGACGGAAACCAATTCGTAGCCGTCTTCGAGTACCGGTTCGGAAATCATCAGCATGGTTCCGTTCTTGATGTTCCCATCGGCCGGGACATCGGCCAAATCTCCACCGACATACACTTGTACATCTATGCTGCCACCCTCGATTTCATCGATAGTTAGTTTGAACATTTTATCGATTTCTTTGGCTTTTACAACAAGCATCACATCTTCTTTCATCGTCAGCGAATAGATACCATCTTTAAACTGATCCTTAATATCCGATCCGTTCAGCGACACATAAACCAATTCGTATCCTTCATCAAGTACCGGTTCATAAATTTTCAAGGTCGCATTTTCCGGTACTCTGCCACCGGCCGACACATCGGTCACTACCCCCTCATCTTCGAATTCCGCTTTTATCGTACCTCCCACGAAATCCTTAACCGTCAATCCATACGTTTTTTTTCGGATCGTCACGGTAACGTTCACATCGCCCTTCACCACATGGTTATACGTTCCTGAGAAAAACTGCTCCGTTATATCTGTCCCGTTCATCAATACGGAACCTACTTCATACCCTTCTTCGACTGTCGGCCACCACAAGATAAGCGTTTGCCCATCCAAAATCTTACCGTCCGACGGTACATCGCTCAAATCTCCTTTATCAGAAATAGCCACCCGCATACTACCGTGCTCGAACGGTTCCACCGTCAGACGATAGGCTTTCTGGAAGGACGCCGTAATCGAAGTGTTTTTCTTCAATACGAACTTATACTCATTGTTCGCGAGTTGGCCGGTTACATTTTCATCGTTCACGACGAGAGAAAGCAAATCGCATCCGCTGTCCGGAATAACTTTCACCGTTATCTCCACATTCCCGTTCACACGAGTTCCCGTCGTCAACGGCTCTTCCGAACCCGCCGCATAAAGTTCTATGCGCCCGTTCAAGGAATAAGAGAAATCTACTTGGTAAAGAAGACCGAATTCCGCAGAAATCACAATATCCCCTTCGCCTTCGGGTATAACATACGTATATCCCGATCCCGATTTTTCGATTTCTTCCCCGTTCACCCGTACGGCAACCAACGGCAATTTGGTCGGATTATCAGAATAAGCATCGATGATAAGCGTAGTACCCACGTCTACTTGCTGCCCCGACTGCACATAACTCGGGAAAAAAGAACCCGCAGGCCTATAAGCCACCTCCAAATGAGTACCGGGCTCTGCCGGAGCCTCGATAATCACTTTACGACTCGCCGCATTCAACTGCGCATCCTGTGCGCTCAAACTACAAAACAAAAAACAAAACAGTATAGATAAAAAAATCGAATAACTCTTTTTCATGATATATTAATATTAAAAATAATCGCAAAAAAAATAAATTTTCTACCGATTAAAAATTTGTTAAAAGGACCGAACCCTAAATGATAGGGCTCGGTCCGCTATTGAGATCACCCTCTTAAAAAGAAAGTGAGAGATTACATCAACGATTCAACACTTTGACCGTGCGAACCACCTTGCCCTCTTTCATCACCTTGACTACATAAACGCCTTTGGCTCCGAGAGAGAGGCTCATATGTTGACCGGCTGCGACAGCTGCCTCTTTCTGAGCAACGAGCACTCCCGAGGCATTGTACACGCCCACTTGGTAGTCTCCGTCCTCTTCAAATTCCACGAAAAGAACACCCTCTACGGTATACGTGCGCAACTCACCGGCCATGCTCTCTTCTACACCGTCTACATCGCCTACTTTGAATACAGGATAGCTCTTGGTATCGGCCCCGAGCGTATTTTCAAGAGTCAGAGTAACCGTATAATCGCCCGGTTTGCTATAAGTCAGTTTCGTGGAACCTTCGAGGTCGGTACCGGTCGATTCGCTGAGGACACCGCGTTTGGCTGTCCAAGTCGGACGAGTCTCTACCTTGAAAGTGGATCCCGGCACAAACGGACAACCTGAGATATACAGAGGATTCTGAGCGACTTGACGACCGGCGCCTTCACTACCAAGAGCTTCCGTCTTGAACGAACAGGCTTTAGCCCCTGCAACCGAACCTTTGGCTGCAAAGTAGTGGTCTTCATCGGCATCGGTTTCGAAATCCCAGTAAGCCATCACTTCTTGGGGAAGGCTGTTGGCATCCAGACCGTTCTTCACGTTTTGCACTTGCTCGGGAGTCATGGCTCCGTTCCAAACCAACAGATCGTCGATAATACCATTATTGAAAATAGGTTCCGATCCACGGCCTCCGGCAAAACAGAACCAATCTGAAGTCGTGATAGAATAATTCACATTAGCCCATGTTTCGGTCGTACCCGAAGCTCCATCTAAAACCCACGTTGACTCTTGGAGCACACCGTTCAGATAAAATTTGGAGCGGAATTGCGACTGGTCGTTATACTCGAATGTCAATACCACGTGATTCCATGCATTGGGTGTTACGACTGCGTTGGGGAACGTATATTTCAACTCGGGAGCGCCATTGTACGTAGCGGTCCGGAAGGTATAACTGTTAAGTTTACCCGTAGATGACAAGTCAGACCACATCCAGCCCCAGTTATTCACCGGCCATGCACTCGATGCGCGATTTTCCACACTGAAGAAACAAGACCCTTCGGGTATCGAAGTGAAACGAACCCAAGCCGACACGGAGAACGTTTGACCGTCACCGATAGACAAATCGGACATTCTTCCGCCTACCCAGCCTTCATTGATCTCGATACCGCGCGAAGAAGCTCCATTGGCTTTCCTTCCGGTATAGCCCAACGTCAGCGCCTCGTCCACGTCGATCTTCACTTCATCTTCTGCCACAGCTTCCCCGCCGATAGTCAGCGATTGAATCTCGGGCAACGCACCCACGGCTTCGCTGGTAATCTGCACATAGTAACCATAAGTGGTCGTTTCGCCGTCGCAAATGACTTGCAGATCATAACCTCCTATTTCTTCAATACCTTCCGATACGGTAAATACAGTCGTATTGCTTGCGTCTTTTACGACCACACCGGTGCTGTTGAGCAATTTCCAGTCGGCGGCGGCGTGACGGGGATCGACATACGAAATTTCAAAGCTCTCGCCCGGCTTGATGGTAGTTTTATTTATCTGTATATCGTCGGTAACCGTATATTCGCCCATACTCATATAATCGCTCCATGCGATCTCGGAATCGGACTTCATATCGACCGAAACGGCTGCGACACCGAAACGAATCTCCTGTTCGCCCTGCAAATCGGTAGGAACAGAGAAATACATACCGGCCCAAGAAGTAGTGATACCCATGAATTGAGACTCACCACCTTTTTGTTGAGCATACAGTTTGAACATCGAAGCATTCACGTCGAGGTTATAAACCGGCTCACCCGGCAATTTGTCGTTATCCATGTTAAAGATCACCTTACCATCTACACCTTTGTAGTGAGATGCAAGAACTTTGGCGATCTTAATCTCGGGAGCCGCCGGTGTAGGCATAGCACCGCGGGTGATAGAAAATTCACCGAGGTATAAGTCGAGGTTCTTGGCATTTTCGAAATGGAGGGCAATCATAGCGATTTCCTTACCGGCCAACATAGCCAAAGCACCACTCACTTTAAACGTCTTTTCCACCCACACTTCATCGTCGGCCTCATCGGCGACAGTCAATACCTTGAAACCGCTCTCGCGCAAAATCGTTTGCTCGTCGCCTTTGGCAGAAAGTGCCAAATTAACATCGGCCTGACCGCCTACCAATTTGTAACGAACCGTAATCACATCGCCTGCGGACAAAGCGAACTCGGTCTTGAACAAATGCAAATACTCATTGTCCACAGAACCGAAGAGGCGCAGACACGAACCGCCTACATAGGCATCGTCGTAAGTAAACTTGGCCTCCAAGCCATTTTCCACTACCTTGTCGGCCGTTTTACCCATAAAATCGGATGCAAACCACCAACGCCAAGTAGGCAAATAGTCCTGTACACCGATATTGTACCATTCGTTATCGTTCTGACGTTCGCCCATCCAGTTCAAGAAACGACCGTTACCCAAATTGAAATAAGAAATAAACGGTTCCTCGGAAAGATCCCATTTGAGCGAACTGCGTGCCGTCATGAAAGCCGACATACCGAACCACTTGTCATCGGGGTGATGGTTACCACGATTGTAAACCTCGATTTTATCGATGGGATTGCGGTTACCGTTGGTAAAGAACTGCTCGATCAGATGTTGATAATATGTTTGCTTGGCTACATCTGTACTACCGTTATTGGCACGGTCGGCCCACAACATATTATAATCGTGAGCGCCCCACAGACCGATAGAGAGATTATAGTCTTTGAGAGTTCTCCACGTAGAAGGATCACCGCCCTGCATGTTGAAGCCGGCATAAAGATCGAGCGAACTGCGACCGGGGGCATAGGTATCTACAGTAGATTGGGTCAACCCTCCCAATACTCCATGCCAATTGTAATTGAGAAAAAGCGAGGTGCGGATATGCTCGCCATCGCCGAAGGTATCGTTGTTATGATTACCGAGACCACTATCGAAAGTAATCTGTCCATTATCATTGGTTCCATCGTACCAGAAGTTCTCGACCACCGGGTTACCTTTTTCCGTAAGGTATTTGTGAACTGTCTCGTGCAATGCACGCAATCCCGACAAAATAAAAGAAGAACCTGTACTGAACTCCGAGTTATAGCCTAAACCGTCCACACCATGATAATGGAGGAATTTAGCCACTTTCTCTGCCTCTATGCCCACCAACGTGGAAAAACCAGAGGACCACTCTGAACTTATACCTCCCCAAGGAACGGAAGCCACACCCGAAACACCTACACCATTTTTATGGGCGACATCGGCGAATCCACCGGGGACCCACCCGTGTGGAGCCGTCCAGTCTCCGTAATGAGTAACGTATGACCAAGTACTGAAAGCCTCGGAATCGAACTTACCGTTAGGACGCGCATTGGTGTTACCATTGCTGGCATTTCCTACCGGAACCCAGAAAACGAGTTTTCTGTCGTTGGCCTCGGTGAGCGTCTCGTCGATCTGCGTGGCCGCATTGCGAAAACGTTCTTTGGGTTTCACACGGGAAACATAAAAGTTCTCGTCCTCGAACAAATCTTCGCCGGGAACCCAACTACTAACATACTGACCGAGTTTCGAACTCTCCGGCCACGTCATGTAATCTTCTTTCAATTCTTGTGCTTGCGAAGAAAATGAAAGAACTAAAATTCCAGATAATAAAAATAGATTTTTTTTCATGGAAAATTTTTTTTGGTTAATAAAAATTTGAATTATTCTCAAAAAGTTTTTTCTATCTTCAAGTTCCGCGGAGAGGAGGCGTTTTAGCGGCCTCCTATCCCGAAACGACTCTTTTTTTACAACACCACGGGAACACTATCGGCTTCGATAGAGAGAGTGCGACTTCCCACATTACCCGTAATCGAGAACGAAACGGTTGTCTCGTCGCCGCTGCCCGAGATATCCATGCTGCCCATCACCTCGGCCCGAGCTCCGTCTATATCGACTACCGTACCGACAGGAATATCGTAATGTCCTGCATAACCGCCACCCTTATAGGCATCGGTCAACGTAAGCATGATTTGCCCATAACCCGATGTGGGCGAAATGAACACTACCAAATCGCCGCCCTCGTCATAAACCACCGAGTTTTCTTTCACGGTGTTGGAGGCGTTCAATTCCAAATCGACAGGTAGAGCGATCACTTTCACCTCGGCCTTCTCGGACGATACGCCAGCCACCTCGGCAGTAACGTCTGCCTTACCGGCCTTAATACCCGTAATCGTCCCCTGTGTGTTATCGTCGCCGGCTTGCTCGGCAGTGAGCACATCGGTAGCAGATGAAGTCCAAGTCACGTCATAAGGATTCTCTCCTCCCGACAAAGTTTTGGCATCGATACCCCATTGCACAGTCTGTCCCTCGAAAAGAGTACGCGCATTACCCGATTTCCACAAAACAGACAAGATACCCTCGGTGACACTCACCGGAACCCTTTTTTCCTTGCCGTTGGCCGTAAGAACCAGCTCGGTCTCGCCCAATGCGAGTCCCCTCAGCTCTATGACATTACCGTTATATTCACCCACTTGAACTTTGGAAGGATCGACTGCCTTGACTACCGGCTTGTGATAAGCATAAGACGAAGCGGGAATCACTCCCGTCGTAAGTCTCAACACACTTCCCACAGGCATGGAAATCGGATCGTGGTCGACCGTAATTTCCTCCACCGGATAACGAGTCTTAAAGTCCTGCACACGGAACGTCGCTACGAACACCGTGTCGGGAGTAATACAATGGAATTCGGCTTCGCCTTCCTCCGAACCCGAGCGCAACGCAAGTACGGCATCGAATCCCTCTCCTTTCACATATTCCTCGGTCTTGCCCGTAATCAATACCCCATTACTCGAAACGACTTCCCAACGATAGGCATCGTAGCCCGCCTCGATATCCTCTTTGGCGCCCGACTGCACGTTCATGGCGATACGCACGGTATCTTCCGAATTGATGTCCATTTCGGCCTCGTACGTATAGGCAAAGTACATCGACAACACCTCCTTACTGGGACGGGTATTTATATAGGGCATATTTTCGAAACCTTTGCCATAGAAAGTAGCCAACAACTGGGGAGCCAACATGATATCGCAAGATGCCGACTTGGCCGTGGAAGCATCACCGATGGAAAGGGTGACTTTTCCCTTCCCCGAGGCACGGGGAGCTGCATAGTGCACGGCTACGAGACCTCTCACGGTGTCGATCGTCATCACCGGATCGAAAGCGGTTAGCCCTTCGAGAGTAGGAACCGGCTCATAATCATAAAGAAGTTCTTTGGGAGAAACAGAGAACAGCACCGAATCGTGGGCCGTATTGTAACTACGTTTCGAAGTCATTTCGGTGAAGGTGCTGTCGTTGGGAATACACATCACACCGTCGGGCAAATTGCGCGACACGGTAACGGTAGTAAGGGCATATTTGCCGTTCTCCAACATGGCTTTGAGCCGGGTCTCTTTTTCCTGACCGCCATCCAAAGCCACCACAGCGGTATCACCCAGCAAGGCAGCGACCGTCTGGTCTTCTATCGACCAAGAGACAGGAGTCTCGATCACTTTCCCACTCACATTGGTAACCGTCGCCGAAATCCTCACCGTATCGCCCAATTTCAAATTAATGTCCATGGGATCGATGGTAATATACACCTCGGTCGCACCGTCGAGCGTAGCTTCCTCCTCACATGCGGTGAACGAAGTCACACCGAGGAAGCTCGCCAAAAAGAATATAAAGCTATATCGTTTCATGTTTCAAATGTTTTATAGATTAAAAGTTTACCGGAATTACCAATGTAAATTCGTTATCGGGGCTTTGCTCGCCTCGGGTTTCGGTCTGTTTATCCCAGAAAACACGCGAAGCGCCGGTGTTGGGTTGCCCGAGAGCCTGTACGAGCGAAGCGATCTCCAACGTATTGTTGGCTGTCTCCTCGATGGGAATACGACGTAATTGCAACTCGGTGTCGACGCCTTGGTCTTTCATGTTGTTCACATCGACCGGGAAGATACGGGGATATCCCGTGCGGCGGAACGTCGTCCATGCCTCGGCGCTCATGGGGAAGTTGGCGATATATTTCTGAGTGATGATTTTTTCCAGCATCACCTCCTTCGAGTCGCTCGCATCCCATTTCACACCCACTTTCACACGACCGGCTATGTTGTTCTCGTTGTTATACGGATCGACATAATCGATATCCTTCGCCGCAGTCTGGGCAAGATATTCGTCGATGACGGTTCCGTCGGTGATCCCATTCTCTTGGAAACAAAGACGGATACCGGCCTCATACCAACTCTGAGCGTCACGGCCAAGCGCATTCCAGCCTCTCAAAGCAGCCTCGGCCAACAAGAAGATACTCTCGGTGCGTTTGAAGAAAGATTGATGCATATATTTGAATTCGCCCGACAAAGTCGAGAATGGGCCATAACCGCCTTTGTCCTTGCCTGTGGTATTGCTGTTACGCATGCTGATACCCGTACGTACTCCGTAAACATCGATGGGAGCCTGTATACCCGTAGACTTCTCTTTAATAGGATATGCATTGGTATCGAACCAGCGGGTAAGCAGCGGGTGATTGTAACGTTTGAGAATATTTTCAAACGAAGCGCCCAAACGAATATCGTGCCACTCGTTACCGATACGCCACAAAGCACAAGCGTTTTGCTCCTGATAATAGGCTATATCCTTCGCATCAGTGTCGGTGAGGACACCGATTTCGTCGGTGACAGCTTGTTCAAATTTGGACTGAGCCGTACCCGGATTGATTTTCACCATGTTCATGGCCATACGCATTTTAATACAGTTGGCAAACTTCACCCACATGCGCCAATCTCCATTAGAGAGCGTCTTGATAGTCAAATCCTCGATCTTGGCGAACTCCTCGCGGGACGGCTGACGCTCTTTCAATATGCGTATAGCCTCGTCGAGATCGTCGAAAATCAAATTGTAAATATCCTCGCCCTTTTCATAGGTCAACGGCGGAGTACGTTTCAAATTACGCCAGTCGCTAAAAGGAGCCGCGCCATAGAAGTCGACGATTTCGTGGCCTTGATAGGCTTGGATAATCAACGCCACGGCACGCCATTCGGGTTTACCCAATTCGGTAGCGTGGTGAATGGCATTGTAAGACTGTGTGAAAATCTGGTTATCCATAGGGCCTCCCAAATAATCGTTGGGGAAAGTATAAAGCGTAGGCAACGGACCACCGAAAGCAAAAGTACTCTTGGTAGTCGTCCAGTATCCTGCATAGTTGTCAATACTGTTCGCCCTGTAATATTGATACTTGTGAGGAGCCCACGTGCCGGTAGGTTCGTGCGAATAGTTGATCATGAACGGAATAGCTCCTTTCAACTCCTTCTCGAGAACAGTAATATCGGTAGCTCCCGCCCCCTCTTCGTTACTGTTGTCCATCTCCTCCTGCTTACCGATCAACCACGGATACTCCTCCTGAAATTGGTCGCCGCAAGCGGTAAAGAGTCCTATTGATAATACGGATTCGATAACGAGGAATCCGATCGAATATATTGTTTTTCTCATATTGATGACTATTTATATTAAATCGTTCTTCATTAGAAATTGAATTTCAATGTTAACGCAAAACTACGCGTCGTAGGCAAAGAATAACAGTCGATACCGGAGTAACCGTTGGCGGCCGATACCGAGATGTCGGGATCCACGGGAGAATCTTTATAGATAAAGAACGCATTCTTCACCGAGAACTGAGCGGTCATACCTTGATTCTTACCGAACAAATTGGGCATGTCGTAGCTCAACGAGATGTCACGCATGCGCAAGCTGGTGGCATTATATACATGGTCTTCCATGGGAAGAGCACCGATGGTCGTATAGTAGTTCTCGACCGAAACTTTGTTCCCCGATCCGTCGGGTAGAGGTTTGAGAATATATTCCTTTCCGTTTTGCATAACCCGTTCTCCGTTCAAGCGGTCTTGTGCAGAACGTTCGGAAAGGCCGTATAGGTCGAGATCAGCCTCGGTCAATGACATCACCTTACCGCCGATACGGCCGTCTATCAAGAAATAGAGCGTGAAGTTTTTCCAAGTAAATGTATTGTTCCAACCGAGAGTGACAGGCGAAGTCATATTGCCCACTTTGGTCTCGTATTTACCGGAAGCCATCACGGGAACGGCATTCTCGTAATTACCGGCATCATTGATTTTGATATGGCCGTTTTCATCGCGGGCGAAAGAGTTGACATAAATATCGCCATAGCGTCCGCCTTCTACGTATTTAATCTTGAAAGCGTTGGGACCCATTTGCACTTCGTAGGGAGCGCCGCTCTCGGTTTTGTAAGTTTCGAGGATACGGTTGTCATTCCATGCGATATTGAATCCAGTCTGCCATCTCCAATCCTTATTGATGTTCCAGCGATAAGATGCTTGGAATTCCAAACCATAGTTGCGTATCTTACCTGTGTTGACCGGCTTCGATTCGCCATTGGCAGTGGTGACATACAAGAACTGGTTACGTAACGTCGAATTGTAATAAGTAAGGTCGAAGTTGAATTTGTTTTCGAACATCCAAACGTCCAAACCGGTCTCGAACGAAGTGGTCGTCTCCGGTTGAGGATCGTCGAACAAAGGAGGACGAGTACTGATCGTACCGTTGGAGAAATCGTAGCTCTGACGGGCGAACAAGGTGTTGGGAATGGGGTTACCTACCACCGACCAACTACCGCGCCATTTCAACTGATTGAGCCAATCCCGGCGAGGCAAAAACTTGTCGATGAGCACATTCACACCGGCCGAATAGTAATCGAACGATTTATATCCGCTCCCTTGCGTGAACTGTTGGAACGACTGTGCCCACTCCAAACGATAACTACCGTCGAGGTAAACTTTATCGAATAATCCGACCGAAGCCGTAGCGAAGAGTGCCGTGCTCCAATCCTTGTTATTCCAACTGTCCGAAGCCGATGTAGCACTTCCGTTAGGGTTGTTGGGACGGCTGTGTTTATTATTCTGAGGAACGAAAGCATTGGGCACACCGCAAGTATCTATCGCCGTAGTGATGCTCGTGTTACGATCGTAATGACGTGAAAAGCTGGTTCCCACAGCCACATTCACATCGATTTTATCATTGAAACGGTCGTTCCAAGTGAGCATGTGGTCATTATAAATGTCGCTCGAGCGAGAATCTCCATTGTAATATTTACCACCTACATAATCGAAGCCTACCCGGTTCATACCGGCATACTCCTCGTTCAGATTATTCTGAGTCACATAATCGACATTGAAACGCGTCTGATATTTAATATTTTGCCAAATCTTGGCATCCAAAGTAATATTTGCCAACAAACGGTCGCGCTTCAAATAATCGTTATACATGTTGGCCACCCAATAGGGGTTATTCAAATACTGGTCATACCAGTACCATGTCTGAACCGGTTGTCCGATCAATTTGGGATTACCTTTCTCCGGATCGCTCACGATATTGTCGGCCACCGTACCGAGGTGTTTATAGTTATGCTTGAAATAACGCATATCGATATCGGCCGGAGTACGGTACAAAGCATAGAGAGCGCTCAATGCCTTACCCACGACAGGAGCGTTATCGGTCTTCTGATGTATCCAGTTAAGGCTCGTGTTGATATTGATACGCTTGTCGAACAACGAGAAAGATTCCTTGAACATCACGTTATTACGGGTAAACTTATTGTTCGGTATCAATCCCGTTTGATAGGTATTATTATAAGAAAAATAAGTTCGGAAGTTTTCCGTACCGCCACTCAACGTAACGCCGTTGGTCGTAGTCACGCCTTTGTTGAAAAAGTCTTTTACGGCATTGCGTGCAGAATTCATCAGATACGGGGCAGAAGCCACCTCGTCGGCCGAACGTGTACCGATCTTAGGACCCCACGCCGACCATTGGTCTCCGCCACTGATACCGTAGATCTGTTGGGTACGAGGATACATGGCTATCGTCTCGATCGACGTGGTGCTCGACACATTCACCTTGACAGAACCCGAAGCACCCGATTTGGTCGTGATAACGATCACACCGTTATTGGCTGCGCTACCGTAAAGAGCTGCGGCATTCGGGCCTTTCAAAATCGTCATGTTATCGATATCTTCGGGGTTGATCGTCGACAAGAGGTCATCGCCGCTACGTCCGCCACCGAGAATCATACCGTCGGTCGCCTGCGTACCCATACCGTCTTGCATAGGTACACCGTCGACAACGATCAACGGCTGATTGGTTCCGAGAATAGAAGTGGAACCGCGAAGCACAATTTTAGAAGCTCCACCGCCCGCTCCCGAATTATTGGGAACGATAGTAAGACCAGCACTCTTTCCTTGCAGCGAGTTAATGAAGTTATTATCCTTGATACGGGTCACCTCCTCGTTCTTGATAGTCTGGGTAGCATAGGTAAGCGTTTTGGACTCCCTCGATATACCCATCGCCGTTACCACGACTTCTTGCAAAACCCGAGTCTCCTCATTCATAACGACATCGTATGAGGAAGCGTTCGCCAACGACAAAGTGGCCTTTTGATACCCAACATAACTGAATTCGAGCACGGCATTGTTATTCGGGACCTCTACCGAGTAAACACCGTCTATATTAGTAGAAGCTCCTATCGAAGTTCCCTTCACCAATACACTTACACCGATTAGCGGTTCTCCCGTGACATCGGAAACCACGCCTTTAATAGTACGCTTGCTTGGCTGGGTTACATTTGCAGTAACCTTTCCTGCCCCTTGATCTATTGCATTAGCAAAAAACGGAACAAAAAAAGACAAAGAAAACGCCAAAAGCCCAATTTTACACTTCTGATTTTTTTTCATGCTTTTAGATTTAACCATTTAATATTTAACATAAATAATACTATTTAAACATTCCTCTCTCGTATACCTTGCGTAAATAAATCTCACGAAACATTTTTACATACCGTATCAATAATATTAACCCTAAATCGAACTATATCCCTAGTGAGATTCGTAATTTTTTTCTATTTTTTTTGAACAAACGAAAAATAAAACCACGTTTATTAATCTTTATTTTATTTATATTCAGATAAATAAACACACAAAAATTTTCTTAATACAATATATTTATTTAAAATTATAATAAGGATAACAATATAATCTCCATTATTAACCTCTGATTCTTCAACATCGAATGAAAAATACTCCCGAACAAGATATTCCGATAAACACGCACCGATACCCTATCTCCCTGTTAAATTAAATAAAGCCGGGCATACATGATTAAATTTATTATATCTTTACTCAACTTAAAACAAGCAAAACATCATGCCCAAGAATAAAATAATTCTATTCTGTTTTCTGTTTTCATGGATAGGACTACACCCTATCGCTGCTATTAGCTTGGAAAAACAATCGACCGTCGGACAAAAGATTCGTCAGGCCATACAAGGGAAAAATGCAACGGTCGGCGTAGCATTCTCGATCGACGGACAATTATTTACGTTTAACGACGAACATCGGTATCCGCTAATGAGTATTTTTAAACTCCATGTTGCCATAGCAGCTCTTCAAAAAATGGAAAACGAATGTATCGCTCTGGACTCTTTACGCTTCATCGAATCGTCTCAAATACACAAAGACACTTATAGCCCGCTAAGAGAATTATACCCCGAAAGAAACTTTTATCTTTCTTACGCCGACCTCATGCGCTATGCCGTTTCTCAAAGCGACAACAACGCTTGCGACATTCTCATAGACTATCTCGACGGTATCGATATCGTGAAAGACCGAATCGACAAATTAGGTATCACAAACTACAATCTCACCGAAACCGAAGAAACCATGCACTCTCGCATATCCAATTGCTATAACAATTGGAGCACACCTTCGTCTACACTTCAACTATTGGAAAAACTCTACAACGAACCGATACTGAATGAAACACATACCGAATTTCTAAAAAATATTTTGATAGAAACTTCTACCGGAAAAGATAAAATAAAAGCCGGATTGCCCGATAATATTGTCTTAGGACACAAAACAGGCAGCTCCGACCGTTTGGACGACGGAACAAAAATCGGCGACAACGATACCGGCGTAATCTATCTCCCGAACGGAAAATTATGCTTTCTCGCTATTTTCATCAAAGACTCTCGTGAGAGCGACCAAACCAATACACAAATTATCGCCGATATCGCAAGAATCATTTACAATTCCGCGGTTCAAAAATAAGAAACATGAAACGCTCTTTTACATACATCATTCTACTTTATCTTTTAACTATCGGTTGTTCCGGGAAATCCGCTTCTGTTATCGGCGGGGCTAACGGATCTACCGAAATTATCGTTGCAGACTGCGATACCGATACGATTTTAACAGGAGATGACTTAGAAAAATTCGACAGTCTTTTCAACGCATGGGTAAACAATTACAACACCAACCCGATAACCCGCCTCAGCAGCAACACGAATGATGCGAAAAAATTGGAACAATTTCCGCAATTGCTAAACATGGGAAAAAAAATCATTCCCTGTATCATCACCCGATTGCCCGACAAAAACCTATTTTGGACATTAACGCTATATGACGAACTGCAAGACATCGATAGCTTAAAGTCATTCGACTATACCCGAGGCGAACAATTCAGAGCACAAGAAACCCTCCGGAAATATGTAGAAGCTAAGTTACACAAGAAGAAACGGGTATTCAATTCAGATCAAGAAAAAATAAAAGCTATTCGAGAATTGGCTAAGGAGTATGGCTGGGAAGAAGATTCTACGCTCTCTCCCCGCGAAAAAGACTCCATACTCCTCAACTTAGATTACGAAATCACAGAGGAAACATTCAAATTTTACAAAAATGGAAATAACGAGGAGTAAAATACTAATCATAATGGGCATTATCATGCTCATAGGATTCATCACAATAGGGTTTTTCATTTTTCCGATAGGCATTACCCTATGCTCCATAATCGGATTATGTTATGGAATTATAGGCAAAGACAAATTATTCACCCGATGGTCATTCATCGGGTTATCGGTAGGAATCATTTTTTTAATCTACACCTATTACGTTATACAAGGAATGTAAAGAACTATTCCCCAATATAAAATGAAAGCACCGTATATTATTGATATACGGTGCTTTCATTTTATATCATCGTCGTTTTCACTCAAACATATGACGCAATTTACTGAATATTCGCTGTTTAGCTGTGAGTGTAGGCTGTATATTGGGTGCAGTTTTCAAATCCTCGAAATGCTTCTTTTCGCTAGCATTGAGGTTTTCTGGAATGTAAACCGATACATTTACAATCAAGTCACCTACTCCATAACGATTGACCGAAGGCAATCCTTTTCCCCTAAGCCGGAATATTTTTCCGGGTTGAGTACCGGGATCCACTTTTATACGAGCCTTACCATCAAGAGTAGGAACTTCGATAGAACCACCCAATACGGCAGTCGGCAAATCGAGCAGCAAATTATATATCAAATCGTTCTCGTCGCGCAGTAAATCGGGATGCGGTTCCTCTTCGATTAAAATCAACAAATCACCATTTACACCGCCATGACGAGCAGCATTTCCTTTGCCCGCCATAGAGAGTTGCATACCTTCGGATACCCCGGCCGGAATATTCAACGTGATTACCTCTTCTTCACGTACGATACCTTCCCCAGCACAATGCGGACACTTCTTCGTAATAATACGGCCCTCTCCACCGCAGTCGGAACACGTAGTCGTCGATTGCATAGCTCCGAGAAAAGTCTGTTGTACCCGTGTCACTACTCCCGACCCGTTACATTTCGAACACGTCGTATAAGCCGTACCGTTCTCTGCACCCGTACCGTTACAATGAGAACAGCTCACATACTTAGGAACCTTTATTTTTTTCTCGACACCGGTAGCGATCTCTTTCAATGTCAGTTTCACCTTTACTCGTAAATCCGAACCTTTATTGACATGACGACGTCCCCCTCGTGAGCCGCCCCCGAAGCCTTCGAATCCGCCGAATCCACCACCGAAAATATCGCCGAAATGCGAGAAAATATCCTCCATAGACATACCGCCGCCACTGAAACCGCCACCGGCAGCACCACCTAACCCTTGATGCCCGAACTGGTCGTAACGAGCCCGCTTATCCGCATCACTCAATACTTCATACGCTTCGGCTGCCTCTTTAAACTTTTCCTCAGCCTCTTTGTTTCCGGGGTTCTTATCCGGGTGATATTGGATAGCTTTTTTACGGTATGCCTTTTTTATCTCCTCGGCCGTCGCATTTTTAGCGACACCCAGCACTTCATAATAATCTCTTTTTTCCATTGCTCCCTGTCCTATAATTTATTCCCCTACCACGACTTTGGCAAAGCGAATAACTTTGTCATTGAGCGTATATCCCTTTTGTACGGTATCTATCACTTTACCTTTTTGAACCGGATCCGAAGCCGGGAACATCGTCACAGCCTCGTGATATTCTGTATCGAAATCCGCTCCCTCCGTAGGAATCTCCTTTACGCCGTTTTGTTCTAGATAGCTTTTGAATTTATTATATATCAAGCTCATTCCCTCTTTCACAGCCGCTAAATCATTACTTTCTTCCACAGCTGCCAATCCGCGTTCAAAATCGTCGATAACCGGCAGAATAGCTTTCATGCAATTCTCACCGCCATTCTTGATCAACTCCGATTTCTCACGCAACGTCCGTTTCCTGAAATTATCGAACTCGGCCATCAATAGCAAATAATCCTTCTGCATTTTCTCGATAGTCGCCTTCAAAGTTTCCAATTCGGCTGACAATCTGGCAGCCTCATCAGCCTCGCCTTCTTCACCGCCCTCCTCGGAACCTGTTTCTTCCGAAACTTCGGGTTCTTGGTTCAACGACTCTTTCTTCTCCTTTTCAGAAGCCTCATCTACAATATTTTGCGATTTTTCGCATTCTTTCTTTTCGGCCATATTTATAATTTTTCTTTTGTTACATTTTCATTTTCATCACGCTCATATCATCATTACCAATGAGCACCATTATAGTATCAAAAACACTGCCAAACAAGCCCAAACTGCACTTTTGTCAGAGTGCACTGCCACCTTCCCAATGTTTTCATTTCTATCCATTACCGGCAAAAAAGCAATTCCCTTTCTCCAAAAGAAAAAGAGCAGGGCAAACCTGCTCTTTTTATATCCTGTTCAAAAATAATAATTGTTCTTTAAACGTAAAAATCCGACACTAATCAAACTTCGGCACTATCTCGAATATCTCCACCGGCCCTTCTATTTGTACTTCGGAAACTCCCTCGGCCAACTCGACCTTAAAAAACGACGAATCGATAACCGACTCAACCGCCAACGAACCATCGGGCCTGAACTGTCTCAAATGCACGACAGGGGCTCCATTCCCCGCCTCCGGCAATTCATTCACCAACAAAGTATATCCCTCGGTCCGAGGAGCGACCCCGAAAGAAAAAGTTCCATTATTTCGATAACTTGTGCCTATTTGCTGATCAAACGCATAAAGAGCTTGCTGTACATCGTCGGACTTTAAGCTGAAACCCAAATGTTCCACTCTGGGAGGATTCACTTCGAATGAACGAACCGATGCGTAATTCGTGCGAGCAGATTCGAGTCTTTTCAATCGAACATATCTGGCCTTTACAGGCTCCCCGTTCCAACGAACGATATACTGTTTATTCAACTCTTCCGTCAACGGAGTCCATGCTTTACCATCAATCGAATATTCCACTACGGCATGGTCGAAATAATCGACATCGTCCACAGAATTACGCCCCTGCAAAATAGAAACCTCGGTCACATCTTTGACACTTCCCAAATCAACCCCGATCCAATCGCCGGCTTTTTGAGCGATTCCCGATGTATAGTAAGTCGTAGTATCGTGATCGAACATTAACTTGCTCAACGTGGTTTTCTCATTATGGAACGAACCTATACCCCTATAACAGATAGGAGTCTCGCCCGACAACCGAGTTAAGAAGCCGTATGCCATATCGTCCATAGCATTTTCATAAAATGGTTGCAGTTTCATGGTCCCGCTTTTATGAGCCTCATAATCTTCTCGATCCTTCTTACTCATCAAGTTCCGAATATACTTATTCCAAAAATCGGCATCATCTTTACCATCACGATAAACACGGGCAAGTTCCAAAGCCCGTTTTCCTCTCGTACCCAACTTTCCGAATTCTTGGAGCCACGGAGTCAACTCACTCATCAGACCTTTATTAGTGCAACCTTTTTCTATTTCGGCAGGAGCTTTCTCTACCTTATCGAATTCTGCCCAAAGAGCCTGAGCCTCCGTTTCATTCCAATCACCGATTCTGAAAGTCTTGGTTTCCCACGATTCATCGCGGCGATAACCGGTCTCCGTATCGCAGGAATGAATAGCGAATGTCCGGTAGGCCTCCCTTGCTTTCGGCATCAATTCGCCGAGTCCTCTCTCCCAATTATCGATAGGATTATAAGCCGCTATATTCCATGTATAATCGGCAACCCCGTATAAAGCCAATTTCGAAGCCTCTCCATGTTCCATCGGATTACTTGCTATTCCGCAAAGATCATTGGAATCCAACGAAGTATTCAAGCCATAAACAGGTCCTTGCAAAATAATATTGCGCACATAGTCGGTAACCGGATAATTCCACCAAAAATATGCCGGACGCTTAATTCTGGAATTAACCCAATCCAAAGTCTCCGGTGTTAAGTCGCTGCATACTACGTCTCCTGTCCAAAACACTTCTATCGACGGATCGAGAGTTTCTCCATAAATAGCAAGACTTCCTTGCGGTGTAGGATTTGCCCAAAGTTTGGAATAATCGGTCGGACAAACCGTTAAATATGCTACATCGCCTTTGGACTTCACAAAATCCTTAGTCAATCTATTCAAAAGCTCCGTCTGTTTCACCGGATTTGTCCCTTCGCCCGATATATCGTCGAAAAAGAGGGCGAAAGCCCGTACACCGAGGTCATACATCAAATTAAACTTATTAACGAGGTTTTGATAATCCTCCTCGTTCCATTTAATATCTTGTCCCGGGTGTATCGCCCAGACAAAATCGACCCGATTACGTTTACAAGCCTCTATCAACTCTTTGATATTCCCAGCCTCTTTTTCGGGATATGGAAGCCTCCAATTCGGACAACTGTGGTACGGATCGTCTTTCGGACCGTACAAATAGCTATTCATCTTGAACTTACCATAGAAATCTATCAAAGACATTCTCACCTCATGAGACCACGGCGTTCCATAAAATCCTTCTACTACCCCCCGGTATTTCAAATCGGGGTAATCGTCGATTTCCACATATGGTAATTCACCCGTTACAGTCGCAGGACTCTCGACTAACTGACGGAGAGTCTGCAAACCGTAAAAAGCTCCCCGCTCGTCATAACCGACGATCGATATACCATTCTTTCCGATATTCATGCGATATGCACCTGAAACAGGTTTTACTCTATACTTAGCCGAAACCTTCGAACCAAAATCGACGGAGAGTTTTACCCCCTTCTTGTTAAAAGTGACAAAATCCAAATCTTCGGAAAATTTTCCATGCTTATCTTTTAGACACACTCCACCCGAAATATCGAGCCTCCCGGTTGGGTCGAGAACCAGTTTATGAGGAGTAGGGTTAATAATTATCCCCTTATGATCCAATTTTTTACCCGGCACAGCAAAAACGTCTTGCGCTTCCGATCTCTGCGATGCCAAATCGAACTCCGATTCCTGCGCCGAAAAGGTTCCGCACATCAACAAACCGATGCATACCATCAACGACTTTCTACAATCTATCATTTTCATAAAACTAATTTAAGCATGGAAATTTTATTATCTATCAAATAAACCCCATTAATGGGGTTATCCCTAGCGTTTTTTCAAAAATTTCTTGCTCAACCACCGTCTCACCGGCTCGTCGTAAAGTTTCAAACAAAGATAGGCTACCAATATATTCCATACATAAACGCACAAGGCTACTCGCCACGTTTCCCCGAATGTAAAATACTGGTTCTCAATCAACCAAGAATAGAACAAATACATAAACGGGTAATGCGTGATATAAAGCGGGAAAGAAATATCTCCCAAAAATTTACATATCCGCGTAGATGTTTTATCGGTCGTGTTTCCCGACGCACCCAATATAATGAGAACAGGAAATACCACGACTATACAAAATGCCTCAAAAAGACCATTCATACATATAGGTTCGACCCCTTCTACATAAGGAACACAAAACAAAACCAACAATACGAAAGAGCATATCCAGAATGCCCCTCTCACTTTCACCGGTTTGAAATTACGCGACAACAACAGTCCCAAAGAAAACGGGAAAAGCATTCGCAACAGTCCACCCACAAAATTCACCGAATCGAGCGTCCAGCCTACCCCTATCATGCCATACCCCGATACATCGAAGATAGCGAAACAAGCCAGACAGATTCCCAGTAATACGACAAAAACAGTTAACGCCTTAGTAGACAAACGACGAATAAACAAAGCATACAAAATATTACCGATATACTCGAAAAATAATGACCAACTGGGACCGTTCAAAGGAAACATTTCACCATTACCCCGAACCTCATAACCTGCACCCGGATAGGCCGGAATGAAAAACATCGCGAAAAGCAAAGCCCACATCACCATCGACGTAGCCACATGAGTCCCGTCCCACTGTTCGCTACCCTGGATACAAAATGTAATCACACCTAAAACTGCACCCATGACAACCATCGGGTGAAGACGAATCAACCGCCGCTTAAAGAAATTTTTTACCGTCAGGCTCTTTCCCCAACGATCATCATAAGCATAACCGATAACGAAGCCCGATAAAATAAAAAAGAAATCCACGGCCAAATATCCATGATTGATGCTTTCTATAAGAGTACCACCGGCAAAAGCATACCCTTCGAAGACATGATACCACACGACCAAAAGCGCAGCTACACCACGTAATCCGTCAAGCAACTCATAATGAGGTTTGGTATCTGAAAACGCAGCGGAAGAAATTTGTTGCATAATGAATTGGTAATTTAGATTTTTGATTTTAGTGATGATTAATATTACGACAAAATTACAGGACTTATATAATTTAAAATTTGTCCTATGTCAAAAAATCCTCCGAAAGGTCATTTTCGGGCTCCCCTAAGACGACTGAGCGTCGAGAGTGTTATACCCAAATACGATGCGATATACCCAAGTTGAGCTCGCTGGTTCACCTGAGGGAATTGCTGTCTGAACTCCTCATACCGTTCTTTTGCCGATAAAGTCAAACGTTCCTTATGCGAGCGATGCAAACGCCGATACTCGTCTTGATGGATAATCCGTCCCCAATTAGCCAGTTCGATATTCGTTTCGAACAGCCGACGCAATTTATCCAGAGATATTCTATAAACGACTACATCTTCAAGGGTCTCCACAAATTCCTCGCTCATCTTGTTATAATAGAGTTCGTCCATACTGAACACGATTCCGCCCTCACACGAAAAAGAAGTCGTTATCTCTTCTCCGTTCACCAACCAAAACGAGCGAGTCATTCCCTTCCCTATAAAATAAGCCGATTTACAATACATGCCCGCCCTTATCAACTGATACTTCTTGGGAAAACAGCACAAAGTCATGCTCTCTTTCAATGTCCGTATCGTATCATCGGAAATCGGATATAAAGAATTTATCTTATCTATAATACCGGTCATGTAACAATCTTCGATCATTCTCTTTTTCAAAAACGATTTTATACGCTATACTTCACAAATTCCAGTCCAAACAAAACACCCCGGATAACAATCGGCAAGATCGACTTCTTTATCGAATAGGGCAAATACCGAAGAACCCGAACCGGACATAGATGCATATACAGCTCCCTGTTCATATAAACGATCCTTTATCTCTCCTATTTCCGGAAATCGGGCAAACACACTTTCTTCAAAGTCATTGATCAATCTACCTCTCCACTCCTCGACCGGACGGGAAACGGTATCCCTCACCGACTCTTCCGGCAATACCGGAGTAACCAACGAATAAGCCACCGACGTAGGCACGGAGACAGAAGGCTTTACCAATACGATTCGATAGGACTTCAACGACAATTCGATCGGCTCGAACTCATCGCCTATTCCTTTGGCTAATAAAGGTTTATTATGCAAGAAAAATGGGCAATCGGCTCCCAGAGAAGCAGCTTCCTTGTCAAGCTCGTCATCGCTCAACGGCAAACGAAAATAATCTCTCACCATCGCTAACAAAAAAGCGGCATCGGAAGAACCACCTCCTAACCCAGCACCAAAGGGTATGGCTTTATGGAGATAAATAGATATCGGGGGTAACGAAAAACGATGGCTCAATCTTCGCCACGCTTTCATCACCAAATTATTCTGGGGATCACCGTCTATGACAATTCCCGACAAAGACAACTCCGTCTCCTGTTGCGACGTTGGAACAATCTCCAAAGCATCTTGTAACTGAACGGGATAAAATACCGTCTCTATATTGTGATAACCATCGGGACGACGGGCTACGATACGCAACCCCAAATTGATTTTTGCATTGGGAAATCTAATCATCTATATCCTTGTTTTTCGAGAATCTTTGCGAAAATAACCATTCTCAGTCACATAGGCAACTCCACTCTAAAAAAGAATAAAAATTTCATCGAAGAGAAAATTTATTATAATTTTACCGACATAATAGAAAAACAGAAACAAATGAAAAAAAGAACCCTCACCGCCGGTACTATCCTTTTATGCCTATCTGCAATCTCTTTCGGGCAAAATTCTATAAAAGATTTTCTACATCAAAATCCACAATTTTTCGGTAGTACGGCATCTGTTTATTATTGCAACGACACCACAGACACCCCGGCTCCAAAGGATTTCATACCGTTTCACATCGATCATATAGCTCGACACGGTTCACGCACCCACGATTCAAAAAGTATGGTTCCGAACCTGTACAAACTAATGAATAAAGCCGATTCTTTGAACCTTTTAACCCGGGAAGGCAAACTGCTGCGTAATCAAATCGACACCATCTACCATTTAATGAATCATCGCTGGGGAGACCTCACTCCGCTCGGAGCCCGACAACACCGGGATATGGCTCGTCGCATGTATCACCGCTTTCGTCCGGCATTTACACCTCAGGACGGCAAAGTGACCCTTGTGGCACAATCGACCACGGTTCCACGCTCTATGGCGAGTATGGCGGCATTCGTCGCAGAAATGAGAGGCTATACCCCCACTGCGGAGTTTTCTATGGATCCCAGCAACGGATATGACAATACCCTGCGATTCTTCAAAGGAAAAGAATACCAACAATATCTCTCGAAAGGCTCATGGAAAAAGATACTCCGAGCCTATCAAGAAAAGCATACACCCACAAGACTAAGGCTTATCGACCGAATATTCAAGAAAGGGTGGGAACAAATCATACCCGATCCCATTACATTCATGACCCACCTATACGCTTTAACCATCATATTACCGAATACCGACTACGACATATCCCTGTATCCGTGGTTCACAGAAGAAGAAAAATTCGATTTGTGGAGTGCGAACAATCTATCGCAATACCTGCGTAAAGCCAACTCCATTCCCGGAAAAGGACTTCCTGTCGCCATTGCGAAACCTTTGTTAAAAGACATGTTGGCTACATCGCAAGCGGCGATCGACGGAAACGGTGTCGAAGTCAATTTACGTTTTGCACACGGTGAAAATACAATTCCTTTACTCGCCCTGTTAGGTATTGAGAATGCAGCCGTTGTAGAAGCCGATCCCGAAAAAGTAGCCGAGGTTTGGCAGGACTTCAAATACAATCCTATGGCAACGAATATCCAATGGATACTTTATAAAAATACCGATGGGAAAATACTCGTGAAAGTATTGTTCAATGAACAAGAAATAAAATTACCCATCGATTCGGAATATGCACCTTATTACGATTGGGAGCTATTCCAAAAATATTGTGAAAAGCAAATGGCGAAATACCCCGATACGACACCAGCCCTGTAATTAATCGGAAATATCTGCCTGTTGAAAAGTTCATTATAAGATTCGCTCACCAAATTTCCCGATAGCAGAAAGATTGACTACTTTTGTAACGGGAAAGAATTGCTGCATGGAAACTCGAAGAAATTACACTCGCCAGAAAAAAGCCTACGCTCCGAAAGTTTCGGAACAAGGCAAGCTACAACCTCAGGACAAAGAGCTCGAAGAAGCCGTGTTGGGGGCTCTCATGCTCGAAAAAGATGCCTATACCACCGTTTGCGACATCTTAAAGCCAGAGTGTTTCTATGAGCCGACCAACCAACTTATTTATAGTGCAATATCCCGGTTGGGAGCACAACAACGCCCCATCGACATGCTCACCGTCACCGAGCAACTGCGACTCGACGGAAAGCTCGATGAAGTCGGCGGAGCCCTCCGTATTTCCGAACTCACCGGACGTGTAGCATCGGCGGCGCACATCGAATACCATGCCCGCATCGTAGCCCAAAAATATTTGGCTCGGGAATTAATCGAATTTTCCAGCGAAATACTCAACAAGGCCTTTGACGAGACCAACGACGTAGATGACCTTATGCAGGAAGCCGAGGGGAAACTCTTTGAAATTTCCCAACGTAACCTGAAAAAAGACGTTACTCAAATAGACCCGGTACTGAGCGAAGCTATCAGACAAATTCAAATAGCAGCCAATCGAAGCGACGGATTGAGCGGACTGCAAACCGGGTTTCACGACATCGACAAAATTACTTCTGGTTGGCAAAATTCCGACCTCATCATTATCGCAGCCCGTCCCGCTATGGGAAAAACGGCATTCGTCCTTTCTATGGCAAAGAACATGGCTGTCAGCTATAACACGCCGGTGGCTATCTTCTCGCTCGAAATGTCCAATGTCCAACTTGTCAATCGTCTCATCATCAACACTTGCGAAATCCCCGGCGATAAAATCAAAAGCGGACAGTTGGCCCCGTTCGAATGGGAACGGCTCATGTCTCGTATCGAAATACTGAGGAACGCTCCTATATATATAGACGATACCCCCAGCCTTTCCGTTTTTGAACTTAGGACAAAAGCACGCCGATTGGTTCGCGAGCACGGAATCAAAATTATTATCATAGACTACTTGCAACTGATGAACGCCAGCGGTATGTCCTTCGGGAGCCGAGAACAAGAAGTCAGCACCATATCCCGTTCGCTCAAACAATTGGCAAAAGAGCTTCAAATACCTATCATCGCCCTGTCCCAGTTAAATCGTAGCGTGGAATCCCGGGGTAACGACAAAGACGGTAAAGAAGGGAAACGCCCGCAACTTTCCGACTTGCGTGAATCGGGAGCTATCGAGCAAGATGCCGATATGGTTTGCTTTATACACCGTCCCGAATATTATACGCGGTCCAAGGAAGATGCCAATGGAAACAGCATCGAAGGCTTGGCAGAATTTATCATAGCCAAACACCGTAGCGGTGCGACCGATACCGTGAATATGAAATTCGTCTCTTATCTGGCTCGATTCCAAAATTACGACGAAGACACCCGACTGACCGATTTCAGTGCACCGGTAACCTCGAAGTTCAATACTCCCGACACGAGCACCACATCGGCAGCGCCACTGTCTGGGAACCCCGATTTCCTGAATCCCCCCGGTTCGTCCAATAACGATATACCCTTCTGAAAAGAACTTTTATCTCCCGACCGATGTTATTCTTTCGAATAACTAATATAGTATGGAGAAAAAACGACAAAAAATCTGGACTGCGATAGGTGTAGGCATAGCTATCGCACTACTGTTATATTGGCTCACATTGGCCATTTGGATAGACGATGATACCGATCCCCCTATGCCTCCTCCCGTAGAAGAAATATCGAATTATTAAAATATACTAAAATCGCTCCGGATAAAAACTTTTTGCAATACAAGTGTGTTTTATTATCGAAACCGGGAAAGAAACGGCTCTCCTTAGGGAAAAAGAAGCGAAGCGTCGCTTCCGTCGAGCCAAAATCTCCGGTCTGGAAGAGTTAATTTATACGATAATATTCTTGTTTTTTGTGTGTTTCATTGGTATTATATTATCCTTTGTTTATTCCTGTAATAAACATTATCCTCTTTCTTGTTTTTGATATATTTCAAGTAGTAAAGCCCCGTCGTGAGACGAGGCTTTACTATTTACATTCCCCCATCAACGTATTCCGAGTCTGTTCAATGCTTGCTGGTATCGAATTGCATTTCGTTGATGCTCTGCCAAAGTCACGGCAAAATTATGATAGCCCGAAAAATCCTCTTTGGCACACATATAAAAATACCCGTTCGGTGTATGTGTCAGCACGGCATTGATAGCCTGTTTCGAAGGAATCCGTATAGGGCCGGGAGGCAATCCCGTAACCCGATAAGTATTATATGGCGATTCTATGGTCAAATGAACATTCAATATGCGTTTCAGCGAAAAATCCCCGTGGGCAAATTTTACCGTAGGGTCTGCCTGCAAAGGCATGCCTTTACGCAATCGGTTCATATAAAGACCCGCAACCTTTCCCATTTCATCACGTTTGTTAGTCTCTTCCTCTACGATCGAAGCCAGAGTCGCTACCTCCACAGGAGTCAATCCCCACCGCTTTGCCTGTTGCTCCCGCTTTCCTTCCCAATAAATGCGATACTCCCGCTTCATCTTCTGTAAAAAAGATTCGGGAGTCACAGTCCAGTAAAACTCATAAGTATCCGGTAAAAACAAAGCCGGGAGAGTCGCTTTCGTAAAACCTAAATCCGCACAAACACTATCGTTGTACAGCAAAGCCAACAACTCCTCTTTCGAAAAAAACAACTGCTCCGATACCCTTTCGGCCAATTGTTCGAGAGTGCGTACGTTATTAAATGTAACTCGTATGGGAGATTGGCTTCCCCTCGACAATTTCAAAGCCATTTGCCGAGCTGTCATACCGGCATGAAGCCGATAAGCCCCTACACGAACATTAGGATCGAATTTATAAAACGACAGCAAACGTTTTACTCTCGGGATCGATTTCTCATCTGGAATCACCGAATGCAAAGCACTATCGAGCTGAACATCATTCCACTTCGGATAAACATAGCACACCGTTTGTTCGGTAATAACAGGATCATACAAATAACTCTTCATTACCGGAATAAACAAACATGCGAGAATCAAAATAAGCCCTCCTGTTATCCAAGCAAATATCTTTATACCTTTATTCACATTCGACATAATAATCCGATTATACACAGCGCAAAAGCACCTTGACGGGACAAAAGTAACGATTATTCCCGAAATAAAATAATGCGAAAAAGTTTGCTGTTTCAAATATTCCGCTTATCTTTGCGCTGCATTTGAAAAAATGGCGTCAACGACAAATCGTCCTTTGGAAGGATGGGTGAGTGGCTGAAACCACCAGTTTGCTAAACTGACGTACTCGAATGGGTACCGGGGGTTCGAATCCCCCTCCTTCCGCAAATGCAAAGTCCATAGTGTATTACATTACGCTATGGACTTTTTTATTTGAATCGACTCCCCCATTGTCGAAATTTCATAAACGGTCTTTGGAATATTGACACATTGGTTGTAATTTTGGAGCAATAAAATAAAGGTATGAAAAATTTCAAAAATATTCCTTCTGTCAAAATTTACACAGAAAAAACACCTTGTCGAAGAAACAAAATACACCAATAAAAAAGTGAACATTTTTAATAATATTCCAAGCATTTCAAATCTATTTCAAAATCACATTCAATTTTTGTAGCATGAATTTCAAAATCAAATCAAACAACGTTATGAATTATCAACGATTATTTCTATCGGGAATATTTCTCTCGCTATTCATGCTATCTGCATCCGCAAAGACATTTATCATCGGGAACGATTCGACCACGGTCCGCACCTCCGATACCGATTATGCCGATGAATTAGAAAAAATACGAATGCACATGCCCGATATAGAAGTCGGGAACGGTATATCTTTCCAACCTAAAAACAAAAGCTATAAACTCACGATGCGCATTCGCATGCAAAATTTGGTCGATGTCGACTTCAACGAGAAATTCGAGGCTCAGGATATCGACGCCCGCGTCAAACGGCTCAGGTTACGTTTTGATGGATATATCTATACACCCAAACTCACCTATTTAGTTCAGTTAGGCTTCTCGCCTTACGATATGAAAACGCTGCCCAATGGGAACAACAACATCGTACGCGACGCAATGATTTACTACGTTCCCAACTCGACATGGAATATCGGTTTCGGACAAACCAAAATACGGGCGAATCGCGCCCGAATAAACTCTTCGAGTGCCCTACAATTCGTAGATCGTTCCATTGTAAACTCCGAATTCAATCTCGACCGCGATTTCGGTATCTTCGGAGAATACAATCAACATCTATTCGGCTCTTTGGATTTAGCGGCCAAAGCCTCTATTACTACCGGAGAAGGCAGAAACTGGGGAAACAATAAAGGGAGTGGACTCGCATATACGGGACGCATAGAACTATTCCCACTGGGACGATTCACCGGGAAAGGAGATGCTATGGAAGGCGATTATGAACGAGAACAAACGCCCAAAATCCTTTTAGCGGGAGCATACAGCTATAACGACCGGGCTCTTCGGGCACAAGGTTCCAATGGGAACAAATTACTGTTTGACCAGACCCGTAACCTTTCTTCCTATTTTGTCGACTTCATCTTCAAATATCAAGGATTTGCTTTTTATACCGATTTCATGGGGCGTATATCATCTTCCTCACCGCTCATTAAATCGGGTGAAAATGTAGAACAATATGTCCTCACTGGAATGGGGCTCAACGTACAGGCAAGTTATCTCTTTCGTTCCAATTGGGAAATCGCATTGAGAAACTCTACCATCATGCCGGATAATGAAGTACAGCCTTATGCCAATTATCGCAGTCACAACCAATCGACGTTCGGTGTCACGAAATATCTGATAGATCACAGATTAAAAGTACAAGCCGACCTGTCTTACAATTACAAAAATGAATTTGTCGATTCCGATTATAATCGCTGGCAATTAAGATTTCAGATAGAACTCGGCTTTTGACAAATCGACGTAAGCAACCTAACACCTAAACAGTATATAAAATGTCCTCTCAGTACGATTTCGACACAATTATCGACCGGCATCACACCGGAGCTATGAAAACCGATGTTCTCTGTGAGCGCTATGGTCGGGAAGATCTCATTCCTTTATGGATTGCCGACATGGATTTTGCGGTTGCACCCTGTATAACCGAAGCTCTCGTACGCCGGTTACAACACCCGGTTTACGGATATGCCGAGGCTCCTGCGAGCTATTGGCAATCCATTATCGATTGGCTCGACTACCTGCATGGCTGGAAAGTAAAAAGAGAATGGATCACCTATATTCCCGGGATTGTCAAGGGCATAGGTTTGGCAGTCAATGTATTTAGTAACCCCGGAGATAAAATCATCATACAGACTCCGGTCTATACACCGTTCATGGCCGTCCCTGAAAGTAACGGTCGGCAGGTTGTACATAATCCGCTCAAATGGAACGGCTCTCACTACGAAATGGACTTCGATCACCTTGAATCGATCATCGACTCCCAGTGCAAGCTGTTCATTCTCTGTAATCCTCATAACCCCGGAGGAGTGGTTTGGCCGTTGGAAACATTACAGCGAATCGCCGAAATCTGTGCACGGCACAACATACTCATCATTGCCGATGAAATTCATGCCGATATGCCTCTCTTCGGAGCCAAACATCACCCCTTTGCCTCGGTGTCCGAAACAGCGGCTCAAAACAGTATATCGTTCGGAGCTCCCTCCAAGACGTTCAACATCGCAGGCTTGGTCAGCTCCTATGCAATTGTTCCCAACGAAACGATTCGTAAGCGCTTCTTCGACTGGCTCACGGCAAACGAGCTGAACGAACCCACTTTCATGGCGACCATAGCCACCGAAGCCGCTTATAACCATTGTAGAGAATGGCGAGAACAAATGTTAGCCTACATCGAACAAAATATACTCTTTGTCGAAGAGTTTCTCGATCGTTATATTCCCGATATCAAAGCCATCAGGCCGCAAGCCTCCTTTATCGTATGGCTCGACTGTACACGGCTTCACCTCGAACACGACGCACTCATCGACCTTTTTGTCGATAAAGCGAGACTCGCACTCAACGACGGTGAAATGTTCGGCCCCGAAGGCAAAGGACACATGCGGCTAAACGTAGGTACGCCCCGCGCAGTTTTGCAAAAAGCACTCGAACAACTACGTTCCGCCGTGGACGGACTTAAACGATAGTTCACGAAACATGTCGAAAACAAAAAAACTTTCTTTTCGAGACAAATGCCATAAACACCTTTGACTCCGAAGAATATCTTTTTCGGAAAATATTTTATACTTTTGCACCCGATTGGTACAAAAGCCTTTTTACTTTTGTATCTTGAAATAATATAGAACATTCTGAAAGAACGACTTTATGAACGAACTTGCCACGAAGTACAATCCCGCCGACGTAGAAGAAAAATGGTATGCCTATTGGTTGAAAAACGGTCTTTTCAAATCGAAGCCCGACGGTCGAGAACCCTATACCGTTGTCATTCCGCCACCCAATGTCACCGGGATTCTGCACATGGGGCACATGCTGAACAATACGATACAAGACATTCTGGTACGCCGGGCTCGCATGGAAGGGAAAAATGCTTGTTGGGTTCCCGGCACAGACCATGCATCTATCGCCACCGAAGCCAAAGTGGTAAATAAACTTGCAGCGCAAGGTATTAAAAAAAGCGATCTTTCCAGAGAAGAATTTCTCAAATACGCTTGGGAATGGAAAGAAGAACACGGCGGAATCATCTTGAAACAACTCCAAAAATTGGGAGCATCCTGCGATTGGGACCGCACTGCTTTCACTATGGACGAAATCCGCTCCGAAAGTGTTTTGAAAGTATTTGTCGACTTATACAACAAAGGACTCATTTACAGAGGAGTCCGCATGGTAAATTGGGACCCCAAAGCCCTCACCGCCCTCTCCGACGAAGAAGTCATTTATAAAGACGAACACAGCAAACTCTATTATCTGCGCTATTTTATCGAAGGCGAGGATAAATACATTATCGTTGCCACCACACGACCTGAAACAATCTTAGGCGACACGGCAGTTTGCGTAAACCCCAATGACCCGCGTTATTCATTCCTTAAAGGGAAAAAAGTCATCATACCGCTGGTAAATCGGGTGGTTCCTATTATCATGGACGACTATGTCGATATTGAGTTCGGAACCGGCTGCTTAAAAGTCACCCCGGCACACGATGTAAATGACTATATGCTGGGAGAAAAATACAATCTGCCGAGTATCGACATATTCAACGACAACGGAACCATCAGCGAAGCCGGAGGCCTTTACGTAGGAATGGATCGTTTCGACGTTCGCAAACAAATCGCCAAAGACTTACAAGAGGCTGGATTACTCGAAAAAGTCGAAGATTACGACAATAAAGTGGGTTATTCCGAACGTACCAATGTCGTTATCGAACCCAAACTATCGATGCAATGGTTTGTCAAAATGGATAAACTTGCAGCCCCGGCTCTCGATGCCGTCATGAAAGACGAAATCAAATTCCACCCCGATAAATTCAAAAACATTTATCGGCACTGGATGGAAAACATTAAAGATTGGTGTATCTCCCGCCAGCTTTGGTGGGGACATCGCATCCCGGCATACTACCTTCCGCAAAGCGGATTCGTAGTAGCTGCCACACCCGAAGAAGCGTTGAAATTAGCCCGAGAGAAAAGTGGTAAGGCCGACCTTCAAATGAGCGATCTGCGACAAGACGAAGATTGCCTCGACACATGGTTCTCTTCATGGTTATGGCCCATCTCGCTTTTCGATGGTATCAACAATCCCGGCAACGAAGAGATAAACTACTATTACCCGACCACCGATTTGGTTACAGCCCCCGATATCATTTTCTTCTGGGTGGCTCGAATGATTATGGCCGGATACGAGTATGAACACAAACTTCCTTTCCGCAACGTCTATTTCACCGGAATCGTACGGGACAAGATAGGACGAAAGATGTCCAAGTCGCTCGGTAATTCGCCCGACGCTCTCGAACTGATAAAAACCTACGGAGCCGACGGTGTCCGCATGGGACTCATGTTGGCCGCACCTGCCGGAAACGACATACTATACGACGATGCGTTATGCGAGCAAGGACGCAACTTTAACAACAAAATATGGAATGCCTTCCGCTTGGTAAAAGGTTGGAACGTAGATGAAACCCTCCCCCAACCTCAAACGGCAGCCATTGCCGTAGAATGGTTCGACGCACAACTCAACCGTACGCTCGAAGAAGTCAAAGACCTGTTCGGGAAATATCGTCTGTCCGAAGCCCTCATGGCTATATACAAACTCTTCTGGGACGAATTTTCATCTTGGTATCTCGAAATGGTTAAACCAGCCTATCAACAACCTATCGACCGCAAAACCTACGATGCTACACTCCGGTACTTCGATGCACTGCTCCGTATGTTGCATCCTTTCATGCCCTTCATCACCGAAGAATTGTGGCAACACCTGTATGACCGCAAAGAAGGCGAAAGCATCATGACAGCACGCATGCCCGAGCCCCAACCGGTCGACATGGAAATCATAAACCGATTCGAAACGACCAAACTGGTCGTAGCGGGAATACGTACGATCCGCTTGCAAAAAGGCATAGCCAATAAAGAACAGCTCACGCTGCAAATTATCGGCGCACACAATCACTCGAACGATTGCATATTGACCAAAATGACCAATCTGGCAACGATCGAAACAATCGAAGAAAAAGATCCGGCCGCCGCTTCGTTCCGGGTACATGCAACGGAATATGCGATTCCTATGAGCAACGCCATCGATGTAGAAGCCGAATTGAAAAAACTCGAAGCCGAATTAAAATATGCTCAGGGATTCCTCAAAACAGTAATGGGAAAACTCGGCAACGAACGCTTCGTTCAAAATGCACCCGAAGCTGTGGTAGCTATGGAGCGCAAAAAGAAAGCCGATGCCGAAGAAAAAATCAAATCGCTCGAAGAAAGCATAGCAGCCTTGAAAAAGTAGTAAAAGACCATACAAAAAAATGAAATCCCGCTCTATCTAATTTCGATAGAGCGGGATTTTCATACCCGAACAAAAAAATCAGCCCCACCCTTTACGACTCAATAGGAAATCAATGAGAATAGTCTTTTAGCTCCTCCCCTGTGGCATAGACATATAGGGAAGGTGGCACGGAATAACGGAGGGGCTAACTCAATGGAAATGTTGAAAAATACCGACAGTAACGGAAACAGAATCAAGCATCGGCTTCTCACCTTTCTCATCTGCAATGGATAAGAGAAGTAAACGAAGCATCGGAGAACTCAAAACCCCAGTAGAGCAAAAACGCTGGAAGATTTCTATACCCCTCCCCTGCCGTGTCCCGTAGCCTTACGGGGTGTTTTGCACAGCAAAATATAAGGGTGGTGGCACACAGTGACGGAGGGGTTAGCTCAACGGAAATGTCGGAAAATATACGGGAAATACCCGCAAGGAGAAGGGCTCAAATTCTACAATCACCCTATACACTCCCCCTACATCGCTGACCTATCCCGATTTGTCATCTCGTAAAAAAAGAAGTTCGGCAACACCTTCTCACCTTACAATTCTACCGAAAAGAATAAAAAAAACCGTCCGATAAAAATCGGACGGTCGAAATATCGATTCGTTTCAAATATTAAAAACAATAATACAAGCTGAGACTTATCTCATTGCCGCTCAAAGACAAGCCCGACACGCTGCTTCCGTTATATTTAGTACGATATCCCAGAAAGCCGTAATGAGCTACCAAAGAGAAATTATCGGTCAAATTAAAAGATATACCCGGCTTAAAACCAATTTCAAAACCGGTATCCGAATCCGCCCCTTTATACTTTTGAGTAGAAATACCGAAACCACCATCTACCAATAAGCCTACGAAATCTTTTTTCCAAAAATTCCAACGGGCATACGGAGCGATATAAAACGAATTGAAATTGTCCATATGAGTATAACCTATCATACCGGCAACCGTCCAAGTATCGTTAAATGCATAACCGAATTCAGGAGCGATTGTAATCATGGTATTTTCCGATGCATCATCGTAAAGTAACCCAAATTGACCACCCACAAAATACTGAGCATTGGCTGCTAACACACCAAACACAAAAGCTAAGGTTAAAACTAATTTCTTCATTTTATTTATTTTTTAGTTTATAATATGGAACAAAGGTAATCATTCGACAAAAAGATCGGTCTTCTATTTTCCCGTTTTTTTTCTTTTTGCGTTAAAATATAATAAAATAAGGAGGGAGTTTAAAACTCCCTCCTTATTTTATTTTACTATGATTTTCTTATTTCACTAGTTCAAACCCCATCAATACACCCTCATACTCATCGAGTAATCCACCGACACTTTTCAATGTAGAACTCTGAGACTTCGATGCAATAGTAGTCAATACCTTCACGAATCGATCCACATCGAAAAGCATTTCCAACGTATTGCCATTCTTGTTTATAACGGCATCCATAACCATTATGGGAATGTAACCACCCACGGCAGTAAATGTAACCACGAATCTTCCGCTCTCTTCGTCTTTAACAATATGACCGTTCAATTTCGCATTACCATATTTCATTACAAAAGTAGTATCGGCAAAAGCAAATGAAACCCGCGAAGGCGTGATACCGGCCTTTGTATAGTAGGTCGCCAACTTTGTTTTCAAAGATGCAGCCACGACCTCACCTCCCGCCGATTTCAAGAAATCGCTGCTTTCGAACTTACAAGCAGGAGCCGAATATTTCCACGTCCCGGCTAAATCGGCAACCGTCAACGAAGCATCTGTACCGGCAATAGCACTCACAACCTTATTCACTGTCGATGAATTCAGTATATCTCCAAGCCCACCCAACGAAAGCTGAGCTTTCACAGAGGTAAAAAACAAACACAAGCAGCATACGATAGATAATCTGCACACCCATTTTTTCATAATAAAATCTCTTTACAACATTATTTATTTACAAAAACAATACATCTCGAAACAATCTAATCTCACTTACCGATATCGAGTTCTGTTCCATTGCAAAGATACGCTCCAAACAATTAAAATGTTCCTCAAAAACAGATTTTCGACAAAAAAATTAAAAATAAGACAAATCACGATAAAAGCACGACCACATTGAACCAAAACACTCCTATATCGTTATTATAGGCAGAAAGGGCGCTCCGAAGGATTCCCGAAACCGTAACGGTAAAAGGAGGAGCAGCCATTACGGAGAAGGATATTCCTCTCAGCCCCTTTCTACTATAAAAAGACAGGTATCCGCCCCACAATAGGACGCATACCTGTCTTACTTTTTTATCGGAACAGTCCTTAAACCGTCGGACGACCTACACTATAATAAGCAAATCCCAACTCTTTCATCTCAGACGGATCATAAATATTACGACCGTCGAATATCACAGGTGATTTCATAGACCGGATAACCGTTTTCCAATCCGGCAAACGAAACTCTTTCCATTCCGTTACAATCAACAAAGCATCCACATCGGCAACCGCTTCATAAATATTCTCGGCATATTCCACCTTATTCCCTATCCGCCGCTTGCATTCCGGCATAGCCACCGGGTCATATACCTTTACATGAGCTCCTGCATCACATAACTTATCGATCAATATCAAAGCTGGAGCTTCGCGCATATCGTCGGTCTCCGGTTTAAAGGAAAGCCCCCACACGGCAAATTTTCGTCCCGATATTTTCCCGTCGAAATAGCGGAACAATCGGTGATAAAGCAATTCCTTTTGCGACTCGTTCACCCGTTCGACAGCTTTCAAAATCTGCATATCGCAATCATTTTCTTCCGCCGTCTTTATCAAAGCCTTCACATCTTTCGGAAAACAAGAGCCCCCATATCCACAGCCGGCATACAAGAAGCGGCTGCCGATACGATCGTCGGCTCCGATACCTTTGCGCACGGCCCCTACATCGGCTCCCACCTCGTCGCACAATAACGCAATTTCGTTCATAAAGCTGATACGAGTCGCCAGCATAGCGTTAGCCGCATATTTAATCATCTCCGCCGAAGGAATATCGGTAATAATAATCCTGTACTTGTTGATCATGAAGGGCTTGTAGAGCTTTTGCATCAAAGCCTCCGCCCGCTCGCTTTCGACCCCAACGACCACACGGTCGGGACGCATAAAATCGGCTATCGCATTCCCCTCTTTCAAAAATTCGGGATTGGAAGCCACATCGAAGTCAATCTTTTCGCCCCTCTTATCCAACTCGCTCTGTATAGCCGCTTTCACTTTTCGGGCAGTCCCCACCGGAACCGTACTCTTGGTAACGACAACAAGATAATCAGTCATATACCGTCCCACACTATGAGCCACATCGAGCACATATCTCAAATCGGCCGATCCGTCTTCGTCAGGAGGAGTACCCACCGCACTGAACAAGATTTCCACCCCGTCGAGACAAGCCGATAGATCGGTGGCGAACCGCAAACGTCCGGCTTTCATATTCCTGATAACCATCTCGTCGAGCCCCGGCTCGTAAATAGGTATATCGCCACGCTCTATACGAGCTATTTTCTCGGCATCTATATCCACACAGACAACGTCCACTCCTATCTCGGCGAAACAAGTTCCCGTAACCAAGCCCACATAGCCTGTACCTACTACCGCTATTTTCATATATTCCAATTTTTTATCGCCCCTCTCCCACCGTTCGTCTTTAACGAGATAGTGGGGAGTACCCGCAGAGCGAGAGGGTTAAAAATAAACTTGACTATCTTCACATTTTGCAAAGATAGTACAAGCCGAGAACAGAAACAAAATTCGGGAAACCTTTCCTCCTCCCTGTCATGCCCCATAGCCTTACGAGGGTGTCACACAGCGATACAGGGAAGAAATGTAAATACCTTTGGAAACAAGGTTAGGGTGATGCATCTCCCTCTCCCCCTGCCCTGTCCCGTAGCCTTACGAGGTGTCGCAAAGCGATATAGGTGCACTTCTCTGCAATGAATAGAGGGTTATTTACCCTCCTCCCTGCCGTGTCCCGTAGTATTACGGGGTGTTTTTGCACAGCAAAATATAGGGGAGGTGGCCGAAGGACGGAGGGGTTAAAAAAGCTATCTTTACGTATAAAAATACAGAATAAATTTAAATACTATGAAATAAAAAATAATCGATTTTTTACAAAATCCGACCCTAAAAAAATATTAGCAAATTCCCCGGATTTTGTAGCCCAAAACTCCTATATCTCCTTAATTTATATTATTATACTTAACAAAACTTTCTATTGACTGTTTCATCTAAGAAAAAAATTTATACCTTTGAACCGATTTTCATTTGTGCAAATAAGAGTATTTACACAATGAAGCCGCTCATAAAGAGTTTATTAATATCTCTTTATAGGTGAAATAAAAATAAAATAAGCATGAAATTAAAAAAAATTTTCCTGTATAGCGCAACCATGCTATTGTTAGTATCATGCGCAAATGAGGATAAGCAAGGGTCTTCCGGATACGGTGCAATCAACGTACAAGTTTCAGCCGATTATAAAGTAGTTCCTGTAACTCGCTCCACAGCAGAATCAGCCTCGACAATCGAAAATCCCGATGTAAGCGAATTTGCTTTGAAACTAGTCTCTTCCGACGGTAGTTTTTCTCGGGCATGGGATAGTTTGGCCGATTTCGACCCGGCTACCAAAATACCGGTCGGAGCCTATACGATGAGTGCCTTCTACGGAGATATCGATATAGAAGGATTCGAAAAGCCGTTCTATCTCGGAGAAACCCCGGTAGCCGTGCGTGACCGGGAAAATAGTTCGGTAGAAATCAATTGTACATTGGCTAATGTAAAAGTAACCGTCGAGTATTCCGACGCTTTCAAAAAATACTTTGCCGATTATTCGACCACCATTCACTCTACCGGAGGAGAATACATCGAATTTTCTAAAACCGAGACGAGAGCAGCCTACGTAAAACCCGGGAAAATCACGATTCAAACCCACTTGAAAAAACAAAATGGGATCGAATCTACTTTCGAACCGGCAGCCATACCCAACGCAGCCGCTCGTCAGCACTACAAAATCAAACTCGACATCAGCGACAACAACGCCGGTGAAGCTCAACTCAACATCAGTTTCGACGAGACAACCGAAACACAACCTATTAAAATAGACATATCCGATGAAGTAATGGTAGCTCCGGCTCCCTCTTTCCTCCTGTCTGGTTTTGAATCCGGTGTTCCGGTTGAAGCAAAAGAATTTAATTATCCGGCCGACAAAAACATAAATATATCTCTCACGGCCAAAGGAGGATTAGCCGGGTGTACCCTTACGACCTCTTCCCGTAGCCTCGAAAGCAAAGGGTGGCCGCAAGAAATCGACCTCATAAATATGAGTGAAGACCAAGCAGAAATACTCCGTCGATTAGGGTTGAAAATCAAGGGATTCTCCGAAGTTGGAAATAAAATGGGATTCATCGACTTCACCGAACTATTCACACAATTACAAATTATCGACAATAGCGATCAACACATGTTCACTATTTCGGCAAAAGACCTGTACGGAAAAGTTAGCGAATCGCCTATTTCTTTATCGGTGAAAAACCTTCCTTTAACATTCACCCTACAAGAACCCGAAGCCGTTTTTGTGGGTAGCTCTTCGGCCATAATTCCGGTATTATACGATGGATCTGATATCGATTTGGTTCAATTCAGTTACCTTAACGCCGAAGGCCATAAAGTAAATTGTACCTCGACAGTTCTATCGGCCGAGGAAAATCTATACCAAGTTAAAATATCCGTCGAAGCCACAAACAAGCCGATAGAAATAGAAGCCTCTCTATCCGGTGGATTAAAGACGGCTGCGACTTCCATTTCTGTTCTCACGCCCGAATTCACGATATCAGCCGAAGAATACGACGTTTGGGCAAAAAAAGCGATCGTTAAACTCACAGCCGCCGATCCGCAATACCAAGATGCAGTGAACCGCTACGCTGTGCTTTATACCAACAGTACCGGACAATGGGTCCAAGCCGCCTCTACACACGAAGGCAATGTTCACACCCTCACGGGATTGTCCCCCGACACACGCTACCAGATAAAAGGGACTTGCAACAACGAACAAGAAAATGTCAATTATCATGGAGATTGTACAATACGGACAGAAACAACAGCCGGCGTACCTAACGGAAGTTTTGAAGAACTCACACAGACAATATCGATACAAGATATGAATCAAGGGGGTAAGTATTCCGTTTGGCCTGTGGATTATCAAAACACTTGCAGCTTTACAATTCAAGAACCCACAGGTTGGAGCAGTGTAAATGCAAAGACCTGTAACACTTCCGCAGCAAATCAAATGTCATGGTTTGTAGTTCCCTCAACATATAATACGACTCTGTCTTGGAGCTCATATCGCAGTTTTGGAATGAGCACACAAACACCCGATATTTACAAAGGCCTTTCCGCACAAGACGGAAACAATGCAATGGTAATACGCAATGTTGCATGGGATGCTAATGGAACCACACCCAGCAAAACAGGAGGAGCTTTTAATACGACTTATTACAATACAAATGTTCCCTCTATGAGTAATCGTTCTGCTGGTAAATTATTTTTAGGCAGTTACTCCTATTCCGGTAATTCCGAATCTTATAACGAAGGAACCTCTTTTTCATCTCGACCTTCGACGATGAAAGGGTGGTATAAATACACTCCCGATAATAACGATGCCTCTGAAACCGGAGTGATCTCGGTAACATTGTTAAATGGAGAAACGGTACTCGCATCCGGGACTATTAACCTTACGGCAGCATCAGACTATACCGAATTTACAGTTCCATTGGTTTACACCGTTACCGACAAAAAAGCCAATCTGTTGAAAATAATGATTACGTCGTCCAATCATGCTTCCTATTCACAAAGTGAAGAAACCGCAACGATAAAAACGACCGACTACTACTCCCAATACGAATCCAATTCGAGGGGAGCGACTCTGACAATAGATAACTTAAATTTCATTTATGAATAAACTACATAGCGATATGAAAAAGATATTCTACATAGCTCTGACCATAGTCTTGGGACTGGCAGGCACATCTTGCGACCGTGAGAAACTCACCTACGACTCCGAACCCGGAGAAATTTCAGGGAAAACCGGAACTCTCGATCTTTCTTCTTTCGATGCCATACCCAATAACGACATAAAAGAAACCGAGAAAAAACCGATAAGCCGGGCTGTCGACACAGGCGGTTTTACAGTACAGATATTCCGCGCGGACAATGGTAGCGAAACCCTCGAAAAAAATTGGAAATACAGCGAAACCCCCGAAATAGTTACACTAAACATCGGTAATTATAATTTAAAAGTATTTTCCCACGAGGTTCAACCCGCCGAATGGGAAAAGCCCTATTACTATGCAGATAAAACTTTTTCTATCGAAGAAAACAGAGTGACACAAATCGATACGCTCGTATGTACCCTCCAAAATATAAAAGTCTCGGTCTCCTACTCCGAGGATTTAAAAACACTGATGGGCGAAGATTGCAAAGTATCGGTTACCGTTGGAGAAGGAGTTCTCGATTTTATGAAAGAAGAATCTCGTGCCGGTTATTTCCGTTCCGACAAAGAGAGCAATCTGCTCATCGCGACCTTCTCCGGTACGATCGACGGCTATGAAGAGGTCAATCGCATACAGGTAGACAACGTAAAAGCCGGCGAATGGCGTAAAATACACTACGATATCAAACGACCCGAACCGGGAAGCGAGACAGGAGGCGTCACACCGTCGGTTACACTCGACGCCTCGTGCCAAATCATCGACCATCTCGGGAATGTCACGATAGACGAAGAAGTCATTGTCGACCCCAATCCCATCGATCCCGGCACCAAACCCGATCCGGGTCCGGACCCCGAGCCCACCGATGCCCCGAAAATTACAAGCGCGACCGTAAAACTTGGAACTCCGGTCCCTGTAACCGAGGGATTACAAGTAATCGTAGATATCACGAGCTCCGATAAGAACGGACTTACAGGACTCGTGGTCGATATAGATTCACCGACATTGACCCCCGATGAACTCGCTGGTATGGGGCTGGCTTCACATCTCGACTTGGTAAATCCGGGCGACTTGAAAACAGCGATCGAAGGATTGGGATTCCCCACCGGATCGAATGTGCTGAACCAATCGAAAGTAACGTTCGACATCAGCAACTTTATGCCATTATTGGGTTTATTGGGCGCAGGAACTCACAACTTTATCATAAAGGCTACCGATGCGCAAGGAACCACAACAGAAACACTAATACTCGTAACAGAATAATATGAAACGCTATATAAAAACATACTTTACTTGCGGACTGATCCTTATAGGATTGCTATCGGCTTGTAAAGAAGAAGATATGACCCTCGGCGAAGGTTCGGTACGGTTGAATGTAAAAGTTTCCGACGAGGTGGCTGTCGTTTCCCGTGCTATCGACCCGGGCATATACGCCTCCATGCAAACCCGCATATACAGCAGTAAAGGGCTCATTCGTTATTACGATAGAGAAAATCTCATGCCCGACATACTGAACTTGGCAAGCGGACAGTATCATGTCTTTGTAATAGCCGGAGATTCTGTCCCGGCAGCATTCGATACCCCCTATTATACAGGATCGGCCGACTTCGCCGTCCAAAGCGGAGAAACTACCTCGGCCGAAGTAAAATGTACTATTGCAAATACGTTGGCGACGGTTGCGTTCTCGCCCGAGTTAGCAAACGTTGTAACCGACTATAAAGTAAAAATATTTACTACGACCGGAGAGCTCTCATTTACAGAATCTACCGTAGATTCCGTGGGATACTATATGCTCAATGGGAAAGACCGCAACTTGGCATGGAGTTTCGAAGGGAAAAAAACAGACGGTAAAAACTATACCCAATCGGGAGTTGTCGAAAACGTAGTTAAAGCGACGAAATACGCATTCACATTCAGCTATAACGCCGACAACGCAGCGACCGGAGGTACATTCATCGACGTCAAAGTAAACGAATCGACCGTAGACTCCACCCATAACGTAGTGATTACACAACGTCCGCAAATTGTCGGAGACAAATTCGATATAACCCAACCGCTTTATTACGAAACGAACAGCGGAAAAGAAGCTGCGATTTGGGTGAATGCCGCGACCAAATTGAAAAATGTAAAACTTTCTTGTGAAAAATTCCCCTCCTTAGGACTCTCGGCCGATTCCATCGATTTCCTGTCGGCCCCCGAAGGCATCATCACGGAATTTCAAGTCAAAGGCATCGGAGCAAAACACATCTATCAGGAAGATAAAGACCTTTCGAACGCAAAAATCACTCTGTCCGAGAACTTTGTAAAATCGCTCCCCGATGGAGAATATATCTTCACGATAAAAGCCGTCGATACAAATGAAAAAGAAAATACACAGGTTTTGACGATAGTCGTATCCGATGCCATAGTCGTTACGGAAGCCCCGGCAAGATCCGGTATCTGGGCAAAGAAAGCCACGCTATCAGGGACTTTGGTAAAAGAAACATCGGAAACTCTCTCTTTCCAATATCGCAAATCCGGTTCGCAAGAATGGATATCCGTTCCTGCCGTCCTGTCGGGAACAAGTATATCTGCCGAGGTAACGCAACTCGAACCGGGAACGACATACGAATATCAAGCCGTTGCAGGAACACAAGCCTCGGTAAAAACGATAACGTTCACTACCGAAGAAGCGACGACACTGCCCAACAGCAGTTTCGAAGATTGGCATACCCCGGACAAAGCAATGGTAATATACCCGCAAGGAGGGGAAATGTTTTGGGATAGCGGTAACCACGGTTCTGCGACGATGAATAAAAACGTGACTACACCCGACGAGACCTACAAACACAGCGGTAAATACTCTGTTAAATTACAATCTCAATTCGTTGGTGTCATGGGTATTGGCAAATTTGCTGCCGGAAACTTGTTCACCGGACAGTTTATCGGACGAGACGGTACGAACGGTATTCTCGATTTCGGACGAACATTTACCTCGCGACCGTCCAAACTTCGCGGATATATTAAATACACGCCGGGAACCGTAGACTATTCCGAAACTGATGCACTTACAAATGGCGCAACGGATATAGGCAGTGTCTATATCGCACTTGGAGACTGGGATGCTCCGGTACGTATCACGACAAAAGATAAAAACCTGTTCGATAAAAACGACGAAAAAATAATTGCCTATGGCGAATGGGATTTAACAACCCAAACACAGGGAGAAGACGGCGGACTTCTGGAATTCGAAATTCCTATCGATTACCGTTCTCTCACCCGTATTCCCAACTACATTGTAATCGTGGCCTCTGCCAGCAAATACGGAGACTACTTTACAGGTAGCACGGGTAGTACCATGTGGCTCGACGATTTAGAATTGATTTATGAATAAACTCATCTCTGCGATATGCTCATCTCTGCTTTTAGGGGTAAGCCTTACTACGGTTCACGCTCAGGAGTTCGACCGAGGTATTGTACTAAATACATTCATACCCAAAGGACAATGGGTAGTAGGTAATTCCATATCCTATTCCGAATATAGCAACGACAACTACCAGTTCCTCGTCATCGAAAACATGGACGGTATAGGCTACACATTCAAAGTAAGCCCCATGTTTTGCTACATCGTCAAAGATAATTTGGGATTGGGAGGTCGGTTTGCCTATGAACGAAGCCTGACGAAACTCGACAATGCCTCCATCAAAATAGGCGACGATCTCAACTTCGACATGGACAACGTGTATAGTCTGAGCCACTCCTATTCGGGAATGGCGATCATGCGTAACTACATCAGTATCGGGAACAGTAGCCGCTTCGGACTTTTCAATGAACTGCAACTCTCTTTGGGTGGTGGAGAATCGAAAATGGTAAACGGGTCGGGAGAATCTCTCACAGGAACATTCGAGCGTTCGTTCAACTTCAATATCGGAATAGCGCCGGGGCTCATGGCATTTCTCAATGACTACACAGCCATCGAGGTAAACGTCGGCTTATTAGGTTTTAATTACAGTCATGTCAAACAGACCACCGACCAAGTTTATACCGGTAAACGGTCTCAAAACATGGCAAACTTCAAAGTCAACATCTTTTCTTTGGGTTTAGGTATCGCTTTTTATTTATGAAAAACTTAAAATACATATTGATTTTAATAGGAATACTCATTCCCGGACAAATATTGCTTCATGCCGAAGTGCAAGATTCGACAACCGTCATTCCCGAGACAGCAACCATCGTTCCGAGAAACACTTCTGTCGCCACGTCCGAGCCCGATACGATCGCCGAAAAACACGGGCTCAGCAGAAAAAAATACAAACGGGGATTGAAAAACTATCTGCTCATTCCCCAAAAGCAATGGATCGCAGGTTTGACTCTCTCGCACGGAGAATTCGACAGTAAAGACAATAACCTCCTGATCTTCATCAAAGATTTTAATTTCAAAGGCAACATAACTACCCTGAACCCATTCGTAGGCTATTTCATCAAAGATAACGAATGTATAGGTATAAAACTCGGATACAGTCATTTAAGTGCAAACTTAGACAATTTGGATATAGACATCGACGACGATATGCAATTCAATTTGGGCGATATACGTTATTTAGGCGAGACCTTCTCGGCCGCTCTGTTCCATAGGGCATATATCGGAATCGACAAAAACAAGCGCTTCGGCTTCTTCAACGAAACGGAATTAGCCTTTTCAAGCGGTTCGAACCGCTTTGTAAGAGGGAGCGACGAGTCATTGAAAAATACCAAAACAACGACATCTGAAATCAAATTGGGGTTAAATCCGGGATTTTGCGTATTTATCATGAACAACATCAGTACCAGTGTTTCGTTCGGAGTAGCCGGATTACGATACGGAACGATCAAACAAACGACGAATAACGAAGAAACCGGAAGTCGCAGATCGAGCGGAGCCGATTTCAAAATAAACTTGTTCAACATCAACATTGGCATGTGCCTGCACATATAGAAGTAAAATGAAACGAAACTATATACATATCATATACTCTCTTTTATGTACACTCCTCTTATCGGCTTGTATTAAAAACGATATTCCCTACCCTCGCATCAAAGCGCAGATATTAGGGATCTCCGCCGACGGACAAATCGGTACAGCCGCTATCGACAACGACAAACGCATGGTAACGATGGAATTGTCCGATACGGTCGATTTGCGACGAGTACATATCGAAACCCTCGATCTCACCGAAGGAGCCGTATCCGATCTTCCTTCCGATTCGATTATCGACCTCTCCAAAAGTTACACGTTGACACTCTCCATCTATCAAGACTACACATGGACGATAAATGCCACCCAAAATATCGAAAGAAGTTTCAGAGTAGAGGGACAAATAGGAGCACCGGTATTCGATGCCCATAATCACAGAGCCATTGCCTATGTCAATAAAGACATCGATTTAGCGAACATAAAAATCACCGAACTCGTTTTAGGCCCTCAGGGAATAACCTCATATTCTCCCGAAAAAGAAAAACTCACCGATTTCTCTTTGGGATACCAAAAAGTCATTATCGTATACCACGGTATTATGGAAGAATGGACCCTATATATCGTACCATCTGAATCCGAAATATCTACCGACGGGGTCGATGCTTGGACGAATGTTGCTTGGCTGCACGGTAGCGGAAAAGAAGATGCCGAAAATGGATTCGAAATAAAAGAAGCGACAGCCGGCACATGGGAAAAAGTCCCCGACGAATACGTCACACACGATAAGGGAAGTTTCACCGCTCGCATGATACATTTGAAAGCCAACACGACCTATGTATGCCGAGCCGTATCTGGTGACTTGACAGGGAACGAAATAACATTTACGACCGGAAGCGCAGCCGAACTTCCCAACGGAAGTTTCGACGATTGGAACAAAGTAGGAAAAGTCTGGAATCCATGGGCCGAAGGAAGCGAAAACTTCTGGGATACAGGCAATAAAGGAGCCACCACATTGGGTGACAGCAATACACAACCCACCGATGACACTTGGTCGGGAACCGGACAAGCGGCTAAATTAGCGACCAAGTTCGTAGGAATAGGTTCCATCGGGAAACTGGCTGCCGGGAATATGTACACGGGAAATTACCTCCGTACAGAAGGAACCAACGGGGTGCTCAACTTCGGAAAACAATTTACCCAACGCCCCACACGGCTAAAAGGATATTTCAAATACACCTCGGTCGAGATAAACAAATCGAACGACGAGATGAAATATCTCATCGGACAACCCGATACCTGCCAAATCTTCATAGCACTCGGGGATTGGAGCGAGCCGGTCGAGATACGCACAAAACCAAGTGACCGCAAACTATTCGACAAAAACGACCCGCATATTATCGCTTATGCCGATATGTACAGCGGAAAATCCGTAACCGAATACACACCGTTCACTCTTGAACTCGAATATCGAGATACCGACCGGATTCCCACCTATATCGTAGTAGTAGCATCAGCTAGTAAATATGGCGACTATTTCACCGGGGGTGACGGTAGCGTACTCTTCTTAGACGATTTTACGCTCGAATACGATTACTGATTTCGGCGATTTCCGGTGAATCCGAAAGCCGAAAAAGGGAACGAAAACGCAACCTCCGCCCCTACTCCGAGGCCGATGATAGAAAATCTCGTATGATTTTTGCAGACAAGGCAATAAGACTTCTCTTGGAAAACAAGAATCCCACCACCTTCGCCCCTGCCCTATCCCGCAACATTACGGAGAGTTGCAGAGCAATAAAAAGGAGGTGGCACGAAGAAACAGAAGGGTTGGAAAAAATGAAATATTTAGTATTCAACCCCTCCCCCTGCCGTGTTCCGTGGCATTACGGAGTGTTTCCGTAAGGGAATATAGGGGGAGTGCCCGCAGGGCGAGGGGGTTAAAACGAAAATATCTCATCTTCGACGAGCAGAGGGAGAGTAGGTTAAATAGCTCTCGCTCGTCACATAAAAATACTAGACCATAAAGGAAAAAGAATCTCCCTCCTCCCTATATTCTGAAAATAAGGAAGTCGACTCTTAGAATAAGGATTTATGTCCGACTATTGGGAAGATATTTTAAACTCTTCCTCTGCCGTGCCCCGTATGCGGGGTGTTTTGCACCGCGAAATATAGGGGAGGTGTCCGAAGGACGGAGGGGTTAAAAAACAGTATAGCGACGTTGTTGTAAAGTTTCTATACTCCTCCCCTGCCGTCTCCCGTAGTATTACGGGGAGTCGCAAAGCAATAGGGAAGACCCCGAAGGGACAATAGTTCCTGAGGAGAGAGGTTAGAAATAGAAAAACATAAGACTGTTTGCACAATCTATTTCTTCTTCTCCTTCGCAAATTTAATCGGCACTCTCGGTCGAGACAAAGCACGAATAACCAACCACATTCCGGCAATAACAAACGGAATACTCAACAACTGCCCCATATTCAACAACATAGTATCCTCGAACACCTCTTGATTGTTCTTGATAAACTCGATACAAAAACGAGGTAGAAATATGCCTATCAAAAAGGTCCCGAAAATAAGACCCTCCCGTTCCTCCGCATTACGTTTCCAATACATATACAAAAGCAATCCGAACAGAAGCAGATAACACAAAGCTTCATAAATCTGGGTAGGGTGCGACGGTTCCGTAAAAATAGGGGCAGCACCCTTCATCCACTCCGATAAATTCTGTATGAACCGGAATCCCCACGGCAAAGTCGTCACATGTCCGTAAATCTCATGATTCATCAAATTACCCGTACGAATAAGCGCAGCGACCAAAGCGACCGGAACGACCAATCGGTCAAAAGTCCACAACATATTCCGGAGAGTAACCCGTCGGGAATATAGCCAAATGGCGATAATAATCCCTATCGCACCTCCGTGACTCGCCAAACCACCTTCCCATACTTTCAATATTTCCAAGGGGTGCTGCGAATAATAATCCCATGCATAAAACAAGCAATGTCCCAAGCGAGCCCCCAAAACCGTCGCGATTACCACATAAATAAATAACGAATCGAGCCATTTCAGGTTCACCTGCTCATGACGAAACATGCGTTCCATCATGTTGTAACCGACAATAAAACCGATAGCAAAAAACAATCCGTACCACCGTATCTCGATAAAGCCGTCGTAAAGAGCCGGATTAGCAGTCCATGTAATAAATTCAGTCAACATATTTTAGTAAAAATAAAACCCTACCGATATTGGCAGAGGCAAAGATAGTGCAAGGTGAGCGCAGAGACAAACGGAAATTTTATTTCCGTTTTGACTATGCCGAACCGCAGCCCATCTTCGTACCAACAAAGATAGTGCAAGGTGAGCGCAGAGACAAACGGAAATTTTATTTCCGATTTGGCTATGCCGAACCGCAACCTATCCTCGTATGTACAAAAATAGTACAGGCCGAATATAAAAACAAATCTATTTGCTAAGACCCAGCCTATATTTAACCCAACCAAAGATACGAAAAACAATAGAAGGAAAAATGATAAAACCATTTCCCCTTCTATTGTTTGTTACAATCCCGCCGAATAAACAAATTCATTTAGCTTATACCAACCGACGCACCAACTCGTCTCGATCACCATACAGTAAATCGATAACAGGAATTTCGATTAACGTATAGCAACCGGGACGTTGCAACATAGCGGCACGAGCCGTACATACTAAAACCTGAGCTGTCAATGCCGGGTTATTGATAGACATATTGAACTCGAACCGCTGGTTCTGTGTCTTTCCCGAAACACCCTTCCGAGTCATGTTCACCCCATGCCCCATATCTTTCAAAGCATCGACACTCTCCACCTGCATGACATGCGTTTCATCATGGGCGAAATAATCGTCAGTCTTTATAGCGTGAGCCACCTCTTCGAATGTATAACCCTCTTCAAGTTCGATATAAACCATACGACGATGTATACCCGTTCCCAAAGGTATAGTCATCGATAAAGCCGCTTTTACTCCGGCGATAGCCTTCACAGCGACCGTATGTCCCATACTCATACCGGGACCGAAATTAGTATACGTGATACCTTTGGGGGCACAAGCCTCCATAAGGGCTCGCACGACCGAATCCGTTCCGGGATCCCAACCCGCCGATATAATAGCGACCGAATTGTATTTTTTCGCTGCTGCATCGAGCGTTTTGCGCAAATCGCATATCTGTGTGTGAATGTCGAAACTATCCACGGTTCGTATACCCTTTTCGAGAGCCTTGATAGCGAAATGTTCCACTTCGCGAGTAGGCGTACAAAGAATAGCGACGTCCACATCTTTCAACTCGTCGAGAGAAGACACTACCGGATAAGCCGACAATTCCATGGGAACCTCCGAAACACGACGACGGACTATACCCGCTATTTCAAAATCAGGAGCGACTTGCAAAGCATCTAAAACAAAATGCCCTATATTGCCATAACCGACAATGGCAGCTCTAATCTTTTTCATATTCTATTCATTTAAATTACGAGGCGTAAAGATACAAAAAATCTGTAAAACTCAATTCTTGCATATAAATTTCTAACAATTTCCCCAAACTCCATACAAAAAGAGCTAAACATTCCATCTCGATTTTCAGTTTGTAAACATCATTTCCCCATGAGAAGTTCCAAAAACAGTTCGAAAATTTCGGAAACCCGTCCCACCCCTTCGTTGAACCCCGTTATGAAATACAATGACATATTACGAATAGAAAGGAAAGCCCTTTTTGAACAAAAAAACATCGATAAAGTAGTACACAAAAAGCTCTCTTTATCGTCTTTATAAAAAAGAACTTACATCTGATTACCAGTTAAACGACACTCCGACCTATGAAATCAAGAAAAAATCTTTGGCAATACACCGTAATACTGTCCATTCTGAATATATTTTTTATAACCGCTCAGACATCTCACAATCAAAATATCTATGCCGATTTCAATTTCAGCCGAAACGATACGACTCACGACAAGTGGACGAAATCGATCGAAATAATCACACCTCGATTACGCACAGTTATCACCGACGACACAAAAATCACATTGAGAGCACCGGGAATGAATCGAATATATGCTTATTGTTGGCAACAACCCACGACAGGACAACCCAATAAATGGGGACACGATGTAAACCTCACCCCCGGAGGAATTGAAACAAAAGGGACTGAAAAAGTCTCCTTCTTCTTTCCTGCCCGGGACTTCCCCTACGGCCCTACAAATATACGCATATACGCAAGTAACAACGAGGGGGAAAAAGATGTATTTGAGTTACAGCTCTACAACAAAGCCGGTAAAAAATGGAACTACGGTATACCGGATACCGTTCCCTCTCAGGCCAAAGGACTGAAACTCGTATTTGAAGATGACTTCGATAATGAATTATCCATATCCAATGACGGCAAAAACGCCCGGTACTGCGCTCACAAGCCCCGATACGGAGATTTCAGCGGTTGGCCATTTTCCGATGTCGACGGTCCTGATAATCCTTTCGAACAAATCGACACCTATTTGAAAATTAAAGCCCGTAAAAGAGCCGGAACAAAAGGAAGCTCAGGACTAATATCGTCTGTAAATATGGACGGTGAAGGATTTTTCACAAAAGCCCCCTGTTATCTCGAATGTAGGTTTACCGCCCAGTCTGCACCCGGTACTTGGCCTGCATTTTGGACTCTCACCAGTATCGACCGAGGCATCAATGGAGACGAACTGGATATTGTCGAAGCCTATGGAGGGGTAGGAAAAGGTAATCCCAACCACCCGGGCTACTCTATCACGAGCCATTTCTGGGGACAAAAAGAACCCGATGGGACATATAAAAAACGCTTTAATAAACGAGTTCCCATCATGGAACTGGGTGGAAAATCATATTGGTCCACCACCTTCCACACCTATGGTCTATATGTAGGACGAGACGAAACGATATACTATTTCGACGGTATCGAAGTACTGAGGCATCCAACGAACGACATATCAAAAGAAAAACCGCTTTTCTTCCTGATAAACTATGCGATCGGAGGAATAAGCGGTTGGCCTATCGACCTCGAACGTTTCGGGAATGCATCGGATATGTATGTAGATTACGTACGAGTATTCGCCGAAAACGACATTCAATATTCCATACCACTTCCCGAAAAAAATAAAAATCACAAATCCCATCAATCATGAAAAACAGACTGTTATCCTACGGAATCATTTCCCTCGTTCTCGGTTTGACATCATGCCATACCAACGATTCTGTAAAATTCCAATTCGACAGCAAGAAAATCGTGTCGGGTAAAAAAATCGCGATAAAAGACATCGCACCCCAACTACCTACCGATTGGGACGAGTATGACTATGTAACCATAGAATTTCGTTCCACCACGCCACAGCGATTTCAATTAGGATTCACCACCGACTCAGGATACAACGAACTACGACTTATATCATATGTTCCCAACGCATGGAACAAATTAACCATTCCACTGAGATTTTTCAGAGAACTACCCGTTGCCAAACACGATATAGCAGCAACTTCCAATCAACCGAGAACAACAGGCTGGATCAACTTGGGAGGGAAACGAGGCCCTTTGACAGGAGTAGATTCAATAGGCATACGCATGAGAGCCCCTATCGATAACCCTACGATCGAACTGCGATCGATCGCTTTGTCAAAAGACGATCCCGGGGACAGGTACTTAGAGAATAAGCCCGCTTTCGACAAGTTCGGTCAATGGAACTTGGGCGACTATGAAGGAAAAATTTACTCCGAAGAACAACTTCAAAAAGAATGGCTGCAAGAAGAAACCGAAATCAACGAAACAGAAAATTTCAACTATTCTCGTTATGGAGGCTATTTGAACAAACGAGTAAAATCGACGGGCTTTTTCAGGACAGAACAGATCGACGATCGTTGGTGGCTCATCGACCCGGACGGATATTTGTTCCTCTCCTATGGGGTCGATTGCGTCGCCCCCGTCGGAGACTACTACACGAAAAACACTGACAAATGCACAAATATGTTTCAAGAACTTCCGCCCAGAGAACTTTTCGTCGAATCCGAGAATGTATCGCCCGAAACACATACAGCCTCTTTCGGTATCTGGAACCTATATCGTCGATATGGAAAAAATTATCTCGACCGAGCTGCCGAAATGACAATCAAAAGAATGGACAAGTGGGGATTGAATACCCTTGCAAACTGGTCGGATAAAACTATATACGACAAGAATCGAAAAGCATTCATTCTACCTTTGGAAAACATAGGGTTCGAAAACGAACTGATGGGATTGATGGACGTATATGACAACGGAATTGAAAAAAAGATAGACGAAGAGATTGCCCGTAATGTGGCAAAATACAAAAACAATCATTGGTTAATAGGCTATTTCATCGGAAACGAACCCGCTTGGATTTCGAAAGAAAATCGCCTGTGTTCCTTAATTTTAAATGGAAAAGATCGCCCCATCAAAATAGAATTACAAAATTTTCTGAAAGAATCCGGCGATACACCCGACACCCGCAAAACTTTTATATACAATACATTCGAGAAACTCATGAAAGCCATATCCAAATCGTTAAAGAAGAACGATCCCAATCATCTGAACTTAGGAATAAGATATGGCTACATAGAGCAATTAGACGACGAATTGCTACGAATTAGTAAAGAGTCGTTCGATGCTTTGAGTTTCAACTGCTACGCTCTATCTCCCGACCACGAAAAAATGAATCATGCGTTGGAAACCTCTGGCTTGCCGATGATTATCGGGGAGTACCACTTCGGGACAGTCGACAGAGGACTCGCACAATCCCTATGGCAAGTGAACTCACAAAAAGAAAGAGGAGATGCTTTTCGGTATTATACCGAAAACGCCTTTGCTCACCGAGGGCTCATCGGAACAGGCTGGTTCCGATGGATCGATCAGAACATCAACGGACGCACCGACGGGGAGAATTACAATTGCGGTTTTATCGACGTTACCGACAGGCCCTATCCCTATATGGTCGATGCGGCTATCGAAACAGCCAAATCGCTATATGAAATACATTCCGGTACAAAAACTCCTTTCCATCAAGCACCTAACGCCGTGGGACACTCTCCCATACCCAATCTCTGGGAATAAATAAAACGTCTATTCATTCTCACAAATCCATGAAGATTCCGGAATCTTCATGGATTTATTTTTTCACAATAAACAAAAATCAATCGTGTAACCCTCGTTTCCGCAGATAATCAAGCAAATATGCCGGACGGTCGGTCTGTATGATACGACAACCGAGTACATCGATCAAATAACCGTACCCCTCGTCAGGATTGGCAAGCGACATGTCATCGTCATGTCCTCCCGCCATCGTGTCCCACAAAGTATTATACCAGATAAGGGACTCCCCTTTCAACGAATCGGCAAGCATTCGGGGCAATGGGTTACTGTCTTTGACAAACAACAATTCGAAAGCGGCCGGCCGCATATCCTCGACAAACACATCTATCTGTCGTTTTGCATCTTCTTTATCGAGATTCACAATAGGCATATAAATTACCTCATCGAGATATTTCCCGAATCGGGCTTTCACTTCTTTCGCGGGCTTACTGCCTTTCATGATTATCTGTTCGGTCGTGCCGGTCTTTTGCAACAATTCATAAACTTGGTCGAAATAACGGTCGGCTTTATCCAAGTTAATCATTATTTTCCCCTTTGCGGCAAGTAAAGCCTCTTCCAAAGTAGGAACCTTGTGTATTGTTTTGATATTGCAACCGTTCTTTAACCGCAATGTTTTAATAGAATCGAGCGTCCAATCCGAGACCTTACCCTTCCCGGTCGTCGTACGATCGAGTTTAGAATCATGCATCAATATCAATTTTCCATCTTTCGTTCGCTGTAAATCGAGTTCAACGACATCGACCCCCATGCGGATCGCACTCTCGATAGCTTCCAACGAATTCTCAGGGAAATTACGCCAGTCTGCTCGATGCGATACTACGATTACAGAGTGGAGATTCCGATTCAACAACTTTTCCCGAATTTGGGCTGCTCTTTCTTGTGCCATTGTCGGAAGCATCGCTAATGCAAACAGGATCACTCCGACCGAAAATCTCGAATGTCTCACCTTCATTTCAATTTATGGTTATTATTTTCTTTACGATAATTGTTATATACCCATATCATAGATTTCCCGCTTACGAAAAAAAGCAGAAAGCGACGTAAACCCAACATGAGAGATAAACTATTTCATTGAATATTAGAAATCCAGTGATAAAAACATCTATTCATAATACTCAATTATAATATTTAACGACTAGTATTATCGTTCTTAAAATTCAAAGTTACAGAAATTTGTTAGACAGCATACAATTTTACACAAAAAACTTACCCCATAAATAAGGTTTCATAAGAGTTTTTTGTACATACCTTTCCTTTTATACAGACATATTTATATTGAAGTGATTTAAACTTATTTCATTCTCTTAAAATCGTATCAAAATGTTAAAGCACAGCGTACAAATAGAATTATTCCCTATATTATGGGTGACCAAACTCATATATAGTGAAAGTCCTATGTACCCTATGCTTGACAAAGATACGATAAAAAATGAAAGCTACCAAATTTTACCAATCCTTTTCTGGATGCTATCAGAAAGTGAACGGAATTCGCTGGTTAGGGAGATTCTTGTCTTGGGACGAAGAAAATTATAATTGGTTGTCTTGCGCCGACCGTGGCGGCATCGGCGAAGATGGAGAAATGACAGAATCGATCCGTTTTGAAGTGGCGTTTTATGAAATGGGAGCCGATGGTTACCCCGGCAAAGAAGTCTACCGCAAAGAATTCGATGTCTTGGGCAAATTCACCGGAGTGAGTGCAAGCGAATATGATGATTTGGCACGTATTTACGAATTTTCGGTTGAATTGGACGAAACAATCTGTCTAGAAAGCGGTTTCTTTTCGGTAGCAGCCGCCAAAGTAGACAACGAAACGCATAATTGTGCTTTCAGTGTGTTCACATGTAGCAATGTCCCCGGAATAGGTTTAATTTGGATGGAGGCTTACGAAGAATATATGACCTCTCAGTTATCCATGTGTTACTGTTTAACGGGCGACGGCGACTACATTGCACAAAAAGCATTGAAGTTCGAACGTTTATTATCTCCTTTGGAAACAGCAAGCGACAAATATGAAAAGGTACAGGTGGAAGTAATGAATATCGGTGAGCAAGCTATATCCGATGCGAAACTTCAATTATATTTAGACGATAAATTACTGGCAACCGAAGAACTGGGTGTGACACTAGCTTCTATGGAGAGCTACAAACACACGTTTGACCAACGGATCGATTGTTCGCAACCGGGTAAACATAATATCGAAATACGCAATGTCACGGAAGGCGATGAACAAACAGCCCATCAATCCATGTTTTTCTCTATTACAAAAAGGGAAGAAGGGATAGTTTGCGAATCGTATTCGACGGATGCAAGTTACGAATACATTACCTCAGTCAAAATTGGAAGCATTAGCAACCCAAGCGAGGGTAACGTATACAGCGATTTTTCTGATATGAAGACAAGCATTAAACCCGGTGAAGTGCTAGATTTGAACGTAGAGTGTGAAGGCGGAAGTCTATATATAGGTGCATGGGTAGATTGGAATGGAAACGGTTCGTTCGATGAAGCGGGCGAGTTTATCGGTTATCTTCCTAAGGGAACTATTAAAGTATCCATTCCAGACGAGGCGGTAGTCGTGCCGGGGGAAAGACGCCTACGAATCATAGCTTCTTATGAAGACATTCTTAGCGCTTGCGGTCAATATGGTTATGGAGAAACAGAAGACTATACACTGGTCGTGGAACATTCCGACAATTCACCGATCATTATACCCGGATTAAGTATCATCGATTCGTACCAATCGTTCGACGTACGACCGGTAACGCTGGAAATAAAGAACGAAGGCAGTGCAGAGCTTACAGGAACAGCATCGGTGCTTTATGCTCTACCCCACTCACCGGGCAGCAAGCAGTCGGCTTTTGCCACAAAAAACAGCAAACCTTCTTGGAAATTTACTAAGTCTGCGAAATCCCATTCGGTTAAAGCGAAAGAAACCGAGTCGCAGGCAGAATTCGTATTGCGCTATGACAACGGACTCAAAAGCGAGGTCTCGCTCAGCGGTGGTTCCTCGGCCGTGTATGCACAGTATTTTCCGGGCAATATGCTTGCCGGATTGTCGGGTATGCAAATCAGTAGTGTCGATGTATATATAAACGACGTACCCGACAAAGCTCAGGTGGTAATTTTCGGTCAAGGCTCACAGTCAAATGCCGGAAATGAATTGATGAGACAGACTTTTTCCCCAATAGCACAGTCTTGGAATCATATTGTGCTCGAACAACCGCTGACGATAGGTAATACCGATTTATGGATAGGTGTTAATATAGATGGCTTTGAACCGACAGACTTTGTGATTGGTATCGATGGCGGTCATGTACAAAATGGCTTCGGCGATATGGTTAAATTTGGCAATACATGGTGGTCAGCAGGAGACTTAGGTTTAAATAGCAACTTCTGTATCCGCGCGAATGTAACGGGTAATCGCACCCCGACTATCAACTGGCTCTCGCTTGATAAATATGAATTCTCTGTCGCTCCTTCTGTTATGGAAACGCTCACCGTATCATTAGATGCGACCCAATTACAGAGTAACACTTTGTATGAAGCACAAATCGTGTTAGCCAATAACGATGCTGTAAGTAGAATTGTGAAGATACCAGTATATCTGAATAACGACCGGGAGTCAAAAGTAGAACTCCAAACATTAGCTTCGACAGTAGTTTATACATATGGAGGTTACTTGGTGGTACAAACTGACAAAGCTTTATCGAGTATATCTTTGGTGAATATGAACGGTGCTGTAATGAAAATGCAAAATGTCGATGGTTATACGACGAATATGAGCCTTGACAATTTGCAAACCGGCATTTATATTTGTTGTATTGTACATGCCGATGGAAGCCGAGAGAATGTAAAAATACCGGTCGTTCGATAGCCCCGGAAGATCATAATAGGTTAAAAATCGTATCAGCTTATTGATAGAATAAGCTGATACGATTTTTTTATTGATCGGGTATAAAACTCAGTAGAAATTTAGTAGGGATTAGACCCGAATTTTAACGAATGAAATGGATTGTATTTACCCTCCTCCACTGCCGTGCCCCGTAATGCTACGGGGTGTTTTGCAATGCAAAAATATAGGGGAGGTGGCACGAAGTGGCGGAGGGGTTGAAAACGGTATCTCATCAGCCGGTTTATATCAGACATATACCCTTCTTCCCTATATTCTGAAAATAAGAAAGTCGACTCTTTGAATAAGGATTTATGTTCTACTATCGGAAGGATATTTTAAACCTCCTCCTCTGTGTTTTGCAACGCAAAATATAGGGGAGGTGTCCGAAGGACGGAGGGGTTAATCTCATAATCAGAAATTACTATGAAACATTCCTCAACCCCTCTCCCCGGAAACTATTGTTTCCGGGGAGAGGGGTTGGAATATACACGGAAAATCACACACGACCAAGTGAAGACTGTCCATGTGGTTTTGTCTGATACGCACAAAAGCATGATAAACATACAGATAAAGAACAACTCGATGAACAGTACAGCAAAAGCATACAATAGTTGCAAGCCACATTCGACAGAAACTATGTGATTACCCCTATTGCTTTGTATTATCTCTTTTGAAACCCCATAAAAAAAAGAAACCCCGTTTTACCGGGGAATAAACTGTTGTACCTCAAAAGACGGATAACGATGTGGAGTATAGCGGACTCGAACCGCTCACCTCGACACTGCCAGTGTCGCGCTCTAGCCAGATGAGCTAATACCCCCTTAATTCGGTGCAAAGATAAAACTATTTTTATGACTGTACAAAATATTGAGAAGTTTTTTTTACCTTTACGATAGACAGAGTCGACAGGCATTCGGCAGGAGCCAAATAAATTTGGCTCCTGCCCTCATTTTTTTTACCTTTGTCAGAAGAATAATATGGTTCTCCGAACAACAAGATAACTCCATACCACTATGATTATATTCAACACCACATACCACGCCGATCACTCTCGGAAAGACGAATTTATAAGTTGGTTAAAAAATTTCTATATCCCGGCTGTACTGGAACACGGAGCTTTACAAGAGCCGCAACTGACCCGTATTTTCGCTGAGAATGAGGAAGAAGGCATAAGTCTTTCCCTGCAATTCAAATCGCCCGACACCGATACGCTCGAACGCTGGCACGAAGAGTGCGGAGAAACACTGCTCTGCGATATGCAAAAGAAATTCGGCAAGCAAGTACTGGGATTCAGTACCCTATTGGAAGTAATCGACTTATAAATGAACACGACAAACGATAGAATTATTATCGGCATCGACCCCGGGACCAACGTCATGGGCTACGGAGTCCTGCGTATCGTCGGTAACACCCCCGAACTGATGACTTTGGGCGTGATTCAATTAAACAAATTCGAAAGTCACTATCTGCGATTACGTCGTATTTTCGAGCGGGTCTTAGGCCTCATCGAACAATATCTTCCAGACGAGATGGCTATAGAAGCTCCATTCTTCGGAAAGAACGTGCAATCCATGCTGAAACTCGGACGAGCGCAAGGAGTCGCTATGGCCGCCGCGCTCTCCCGAGACATTCCCATTACCGAATACGCCCCGTTAAAAATAAAAATGTCGATTACCGGAAACGGAAGCGCATCGAAAGAACAAGTCGCCGCCATGTTACAGCGCATTCTCCATATCCCCGATGAAAATATGCCTCCCCTTCTCGATGCCACCGACGGATTGGCTGCCGCTCTCTGCCATTTCTACCAAACCAACCGGCCTCATCTCGAAAAAAGCTACAACAGCTGGAAAGACTTCATCAACAAAAATCCCGATAAAGTATCGTCCGGAAAGAAATCCGACAAGAAATAACAGGGAGCGATCATTTTGTCGAACGACAGATGGCCGGCATCTCCTCGGCTCGATTTTCTTTCGAACAAATATACGTCCGATACAACGGCATGCCCCTCTTGCCTTCCGTAAAACGAATCAGCAGCCCACAAACATTATATCTAAACACAAAAGATAATTCAAACATTTCCTCTACAAAACAAGGAAAAAATAGAATAATCTACTGTATACTCCATTTCAAACAACAAATATTTCGGTAAACGAAACGACAATTATCCCTATATTTGTAACTGCGAAAATAGGACACGGTTCGGTATAACCAAGTAGGAAATGAGATTTTCGTTTGTCGCAGCTCCCACCTTTCCGCATCTTCGACAAATGCGAAAAGCAGACTACGGTTCGACAAAAAACGAACATATTCGTTTTATCCGATCCTTATCTTTCGCTATATGAAAATCTTAGACCGAGATATATGCAGACATTGAAACAACTACTCGACCAACGCATTCTCATTCTCGACGGAGCTATGGGAACGATGATACAACGTTACGGACTGAACGAGCAAGATTTCAGAGGTTCGTTGTTCCCCCATTCGGCAGTGGAATTAAAAGGGAACAACGATTTGCTCTGTCTCACCGCACCACACCTCATCGACGAGATACACCGCGCCTACCTCGAAGCCGGAGCCGACATCATTGAGACGAATAGCTTCAATGCCAACGCCATATCGATGGCAGACTACCGTTTGGAAAGTCAGGTAAAGGAAATAAACCGGACAGCTGCCCGCATAGCCCGGAAGGCTGCCGACGACTATTCGACACCCGATAAACCCCGATTCGTGGCCGGTTCGATAGGCCCCACGAACAAAAGCTGTTCCATGTCCCCCGATATGGAGAATCCCGCTTTGCGAAATCTCGACTTCGACACACTCGCGACAGCCTATCGGGAGCAAATCACGGCCTTGATAGAAGGTGGCGTGGACCTTCTGCTCATCGAAACCATTTTCGACACGCTCAATGCCAAAGCCGCCCTTTTTGCTGCACAGGAATCTATGAAAGCGACAGGACGAGAGCTTCCTGTCATGCTCTCGGTAACAGTCACTGAGAGCGGGCGAACGCTATCGGGACAAACACTCGAAGCCTTTCTTACGGCAGTCTCCCATGCCGAAATTCTCTCGGTAGGTTTGAACTGTTCGTTCGGAGCAAGAGAAATGAAACCCTATCTACATCGGTTGGCATCGATCTCCCCCTATTACATCAGTGCTTACCCCAATGCCGGACTGCCCAATCGGTTGGGCGAATATGACGAAACGCCCGCATCGATGGCTGCACAAATAAAAGAATTTATCGACGAGGGACTGGTAAATATCGTGGGTGGTTGTTGCGGAACGACACCCGAGCACATAACCCGCTATCGGGAAATCACACAAAATGCCTCGCCCCGCCGTCCCATCGCGAAAGACAATCGTCTGCACATCTGCGGGCTCGAAGACCTCGTTGTCTGCCCCGAAAACAATTTCGTCAACATAGGCGAACGCTGCAACGTGGCAGGCTCTCGCAAATTCCTGAGGTTCATTCACGAAAAGAACTATACCGAAGCGCTCGATATCGCACGCAAACAGGTCGAGGCCGGCGCACAAATCATTGACATCAACATGGACGATGCCATGCTCGATGCCCGCAAAGAGATGGTAGACTTCTTGAATCTCATCGTCTCCGAGCCCGACATTTATCGGGTTCCTGTAATGATAGACTCTTCCGAATGGGAGGTTATCTCCGCCGGCTTGAAATGTCTGCAAGGGAAAGCCATCGTCAACTCCATCAGCCTGAAAGAAGGAGAAGAAACATTCCTCGCGCATGCCCTTGAAATCAAACGGTTAGGAGCGGCGGTAGTCGTCATGGCTTTCGACGAAAAAGGCCAAGCCGATACCTATGAACGGAAAATCGAAGTCTGCGCCCGGGCTTACAAACTTCTCACCGAAAAAGCAGGATTAGCGCCTTGCGACATTATATTCGATCCCAACGTGTTGGCGATAGCTACCGGAATCGACAGCCACGACAACTATGCGGTAGACTTCATTCGGGCTACGGCTTGGATACACGAAAACCTGCCGGGAGCGAAAGTGAGCGGAGGCGTGAGCAACCTCTCCTTTTCGTTCCGAGGCAACAATTTCATTCGCGAAGCCATGCACGCCGTCTTTCTTTATCATGCTATCCGCAACGGGCTCGACATGGCGATTGTCAATCCCGCCACATCGATTACCTACGACGATCTACCGACCGAAACTCTTGCGCTCATCGAAGATGTCGTATTGAACCGTCGGCCGGATGCGACCGAACGTCTCATCGACTTCGCCGAGAAACATCGGGGCGAAGCAATCAAAAAAGAAAACAATATCGACGAAGACCGTCATCGGCAACCTGTCGCCGACCGACTGAAACAAGCTCTCGTCAAAGGCATATCGACACACCTCGAAACCGACCTCGCAGAGGCCGTCCGTCAATACGGCTCGGCACTCGCCGTCATCGAGCAACCCCTCATGGACGGCATGAACCGGGTGGGACAACTTTTCGGCGACGGGAAAATGTTCCTTCCCCAAGTCGTCAAGAGCGCCCGCACCATGAAGCAAGCAGTGGGTATATTGCAACCACTCATCGAGCAGAAAAATACCCGCAATGGAGAAACCTCCAAACGGGGAAAATTCATTGTAGCCACAGTCAAGGGCGATGTGCACGACATCGGGAAAAACATCGTCGCCGTCATTCTCGCCTGCAACAACTTCGAGGTAATCGACCTCGGCGTGATGGTTCCGGCCGAAAAAATCGTGGAGCGAGCCATTGCCGAACAAGCCGATTTCATAGGGTTGAGCGGACTCATCACCCCCTCCCTCGAAGAGATGTGCCACGTCGTTTCCGAAATGGAAAAAGCAGGACTGCACACACCGGTCATCATAGGCGGAGCTACCACCTCGAAACTCCACACGGCCGTCAAAATCGCCCCGTGTTACAGCGGTGCGGTCATACATGCCGGCGACGCATCGCAAAACCCGCTCATCGCCGCACAACTGCTCAATCCCCAAACTCGTGAGGAGTTTATCCGCAGCATACGCACCGAACAAGAAGCACTGCGCAACTCCTTGAAACCGGTCGGTTTAGTCACCCTATCCGAAGCCGAAAGATACGCCCCCTACATAGATTGGGACACATATACCGCCCCCCGGCCTCGGCAAATGGGATTGCACACCGTCCCCGTCACTGTTGGCGACATACGACCTTTCATCAACTGGCGGGCATTCTTCTCCGTATGGAAAATAGGCGCAGGCTATGCCTCCATAGCCGACATGCAAGGGTGCGACCACTGCAAAGCCGTCTGGCTCGCCTCTTTCCCATCGGCCGAGAGAGCCAAAGCCGCCGAAGCCATGCAGCTCTACAAAGAGGCGAATCGTCTGCTCGACATCCTCGAAGCAGAAAACAACACCTCTCCACAAGCCTGCTACCTACTTGCCGAAGCCGCCTCTTACGACAATATCATACGACTGCGGCTACCCGACAGCGATTTCGACATACCCTGTCTGCGGCAACAAGTGCGTAAATCCGAAGCCAATGCCCGCTACTATTCTTTAAGCGACTTCATTCGCCCCGCCAACGACGGGAAACCCGATTATGCCGGACTATTCGCCGTCACCGCCGGAAACGAGATACAACGTCGCATAGAGCTCTTGCGTCGGGACGGAGACGACTATACCGCCCTCCTGCTCCAATCCCTCGCCGACCGTCTTGCCGAGGCCGCCGCAGAATGGCTGCACCGGCAAATACGCCGAGAATTTTGGGGTTACGCCCCCGATGAACCCGACCTCGACTTGCAGTCCCTCCTCTCCGTCCGGTATAGGGGGATACGTCCGGCAGTAGGCTATCCCTCCCTGCCCGACCATTCCCTTTTCTTCGATTGGGACAGAGCGTTAGACTTCTCGCGTATCGGAATAACCCTCACCGAAAACGGCGCTATGATGCCCAACGCCTCTGTCGCCGGACTCTACATCTCACACCCCGATGCCCGCTACTTCCACATCGGGCACATCGACGAAACCCAGCGCGAACACTATGCCCACCAAAGAGGCTTCACCCCCGAAGAGACCGGCAAATGGCTATCGGTATAATAATAGAGGGGTACTCTTACACTCCTCCCTGCCGTGTCCCGTAGTCTTACGGGTTGTCGTAATGCGATATAGGTGCACTTCTCTACAATGAATAGAGGGTTACACCCACCCTCCTCCCTTGCCGTACCCCGTAGCATTACGGGGTGTTTCCGTAAGGAAATATAGGGGAGGTGGCACGCAGTGACGGAGGGATTAGAAAAGCTCTCAAAAACGGAAAAAGTCCCCGCCTTTATCGGGCGGTGAAGACGCAAGGGAGACGGAGGAAAGAGGGCGAGGACTGTTTGAGCAAATGCGAGTTCCGCAGACCCCAACGGTGACCATGGCGGCAAACCGTTAAGCCCGATAACTGCGGTGGCGCTTCTGGATTCGTTCTTCTCGCTACTGAGATGAATGAACAAATAAAGTGAATTTATGTAACAGGGACTTTCTTTGGCAGGGAAAGTAACAGAGTCTGTACTCACCTATCTATATACCCCCACCCCAATAAAATAAAACGATCTGAATACGCTATATTACCTGAGCCAACCCGGCATGAAGCACAAAATAAATCAAACATTATCCGAGAAGTAACAAATAATTCAAAGCTCACCGATTTTTATAATAATATTTTCATTTTTTATTCGAAAAAATATTACTTTTACACATCGAATCATCATCTTATGCAAATAATCTATAAACTTTATATTCAAAATTTCTATTTATGTCTAAAAAATATAATATTTTATTAGTACTAGCAGCGCTATTGTGTTTAGCGCTTTCGGCATCTGCTGTCACATCTCCCTATGTAGTTGTGAAGCAAAATGCCCAGACGATCAAAACCCGGAGCGAGGTAAAGGATCATTTCAAATGCAGAAGTATTACCACTTTCCGAGGTAACAGCACGACAAGCCAAAACCGAGTCGCTTTCGCCGCTTTCTCCCCCAACAAGGCTCCGGCTGCGACGAATGTAAAATTGCCCAACCTCATCGGCTCTGTGGTCAATGGGCCCGATATTGGCATATACTCTATCACCGAGAACGGGCTGACACCCATTAAGACCAATTACACCATGAATGCGGCGAATGGAGGAGCTGCTCTCGACGATAAATACATTTGCTGCTTCATGGACCAGTTCGGAGGAAGCGTATATGGTGCATATTACCGGGTATTCGACATGAGCGACTGGTCTTTGATCGAAGAGAACTATAATGCCGATTTCAATCTGATGGCGGAATGCATGACCTCCGACGGCAACGACATATACGGCTGTTTCTATAACATCGACCTGAGCGGTTACGAGCTGGGCACGATGAGCCTGACTCCGGTGAAACGAACCGGCACTATTTGCTCTCTCGCAGAGCCATATAGCGCATTGGCATGCGATGCTGAGGCGCTATACGGAACCTATGGAGATGGCCGCCTTGTGAAGATAAACAAAAGCACCGGCGAAGAAACCATACTCACGAATATTGGCATCGTTTCGCATTACCTCACGTCGGCAGCTTACGACAGCAAAACGGGCATCCTATACTATGCCTCTTGTACCGACGCAGAAACCGCACTTTACTCGATCGACTTCAACAATGGATACGCCGTGTCCAAAATATGCGACTTGCAAGGCGAGGTGTGCGGCATGCACATCGTTGCGCCTCTTGCCGAGGACGGAGCCCCGGCTGCCGTTTCCGACCTGACAGTATCGTTCGGCGAAGGTGCTCTGAGCGGTAACGCCACATTCACCATGCCGAGCAAAACATTTGCCGAAGATGAACTTACCGGAAACCTCTCATACAAAGTCATGGCAAACGATGGGGAAATAGCTCAGGGCAATGCGGCTCCCGGTACACCGATCAACGCACCCATTCAAGTAGCCAAAGCCGATATGTACAAATTCACAGTCATCGTAAGCAATAGCATCGGTGATTCTCCGTCGAGCAATAAAGTGAACTTGTGGGTCGGCCCCGACAAGCCATACACCCCGGAAAACGTTGTCATCGCTTATGAAAATGGCACATTCAACATAAGCTGGGATGCTGTTACAGCTTCCGAAAACAACGGCTATTTCGACGCAAGCAAGGTGACATATACGGTAGCCCGCTACAACAACGGAGTCAAGGAAACAGTTGTAGCCAATGGCATCACAGCGACACAATGCGAGGATGCAGTAGCCCAACCGAAACAACTCTCGATATACACATATAAAGTAACGGCTACATTCGAAGGCACAGTATCGAACGAAGCCAAATCAAACGCCGTGGTGATGGGAAACATTATACCGCCTTACACAAACGAACTCGCTACAAGCGACGATTTCACACCGTTCACAGTCTTAGACTCCAACACAGACAATAACACTTGGGGTTGGAACGAATCGGGCTGCGCATTCATTGGGTACAGCTGGGAAAAAGACATGGACGACTGGCTCATGTCGGCTCCCGTGAAACTCGAAGCGGGAAAAGCCTACCGTTTGGCATTCGACGCACGAGGAGAGTCCGAGTACTACAAAGACCACTTTGAAGTAAAGATGGGCGACCAATGCAATGTGAGCGCCATGACTACCGAACTCATTGGTGTCACCGAGCTTACCGATGCCACCTACCGCACATACTATGCACTCATCGCACCCGAAACGACAGGAATATACTACATAGGTATCCACGGCCTGTCGAAAAAGAACATGGGTTCGATCTATATCGACAATTTCATCATCGAAGCACCTATTCCCGATTCTGCACCGGCCATCGTCGAAAACGTAAAATTCACGGCCCAACCCGATGGCTCGGCAGCCATCGATGTCAGCTTCAATGCTCCCGATAAGAACATAGCCGGCAACGAGCTTGCATCAATCGCCGATGTGAAAGTGAACCGGGACGGGAACTTGGTACATACATTCACGAACGTATCACCCGGAGCGCCACTCACATTCAAAGATGTTGTAGGCGAAGAAACCACTGTTCACTATACGATTGTAGCATCGAACGAATTCGGAGAAGGCATACCTTACGACAAAGATGCCTATGCAGGATTGAAGCTGCCGGCTACTCCCTCCGATTGCAAAATCGTTGAGAGTGCAACCGTTCCCGGACAGGTTACAGTCACTTGGAATCCGTTGGCCCAAGATGTGGACGGCGATTCCATCAATAGCGACTTGATCACATATACGATGGTCGACATGAACACGCAAATCGTGGCGACCGGATTAACTGCGGAAGATGCGAAAAAGGGTTGGACTACCACTATCGACTTCCCTGAAAACGGAGAACAGGCTCTTGCCATATTCTACATATTCGCCGAAAACCGTGTCGGGCGCAATCCCATCAATGGGTTCACGCAAATGATTCCAGTGGGCAACGCTTATACCGTTCCGTTCAAGGAATCATGCCCCGAGGCTCTGCTTCAACACGTGTGGATGAATGAAGGCGCATATTGGAGTACGGCTCAATCGTGCTACCAGCCGGTGTGCATGCCTCAGGACGATGATCAAGGCATGTTCTACCTCGAACCCTTCCTTGCTAAGGAGAACAATCTGTTGCTTTCGGGTAAGATTCTAATTCCAGAAAGCGACAAAGTAGGATTGTCGTTCTACTACTGCGGTACCACCGACGACCTCTTTGATCTCGCTCCCACAGTGCGCATTCCCAGTGGTGAAACCTATTATCTGACCGAGCCCATTCATACCAATTCAGTAGGCACAGGTTGGCAACGCGTATTCGTTTCGCTTGCGCAATTCAAGGGCAAAGTAGTCCAAGTGGGTGTAAACGTGAACGCCCGCTCACAGCAAGATTACTTCCTGCTCGATAACATCGAAGTGCGAGAATTCTTAGGCCATGATGTCGCAGTGGCAGGTCTCACGACTCCGGCAACCATGACCGTGGGCGTTGACAACAAGGTGACAGCCACAATCACCAACATGGGCACACACGATGCGGACAACATCGCCGTACAGCTTCTTTCCGACAACGATGTGGTTGAAACTGTAAATATCGAGCATCTCGCAGTATCAGCCAAGCAAACCGTCGAAATCACAGTGCGTCCGACCGTTACACAAACCGAGGCCACGACTTATAAAGTGAATGTAGTGTACGATTCAGATGAAGACTTGTCAAATAACGAAAGCGAGGCTAAAACAGTGGAATTTATCGCCTCTGAACTTCCGGTTGTCACCATTAACGGAGCCGTTGAAGGTAATCAAGTAACCCTCACATGGGAATCTCCCGATACAGAGAGCAAGACCATACCAGTGACCGACGACCTTGAAGCCTATGAGTCGTTCGCGATTGGAAAGGCCGAGAACTACACATTCTACGACATCGACGGAGACGAAACATTTGGCCTTAGTGATGTCATGTTTGAGAATCAGAGTAAACCCATGTCATATATCGTTTTCGATATCGAAGGCATCGATGAAGAGAGCCAGAACAAAGTAACAAACTTTACCCATTCTGGATCCAAATGCTTCGCAGCATTCTCTTCGACTACAAAGGCCAACGATGACTGGTTGATTTCGCCCGAACTTCCCGGCATGGAGCAAACCATCAGTTTTTGGAATCGCTCGACAAATGTCAACTACGGTTATGACCAGTTCGAAATTCTATATTCAACTACCGGTAACACTCCGGCCGATTTCGTTAAGTTAGGCGATACATACTCAGCAAACCTCGGGTGGTCGAAAGTTGAGGCCCAACTCCCGGAAGGCTCCAAATACTTTGCGATTCGCTGCATTTCCTATCAGACAGAGGCTTGGCTGATAGACGATATCAGTTACACTCGCGGTACGCCTAGCTACACGGTTATCGGATATAATATCTATCGTGACGGTATCAAGATTAACGATGCCGTAGTAACAGAAAACAAATATGTCGACAACCTTACAAGCTCTACATCAGAGACAGACAACCATAGCTACAATGTGACTGCTGTTTACGCCGAAGGCGAATCGGGCCTTTCAAATACATACGAGACCGCACCGTCTGGCATTGACGACACGCACTCCGACGGCATATCGATTAAAACGGGCAAAGGTGTTATCATAGTCGAAGGAGCGAGCAACGTGGCCGTATATGGCATAGACGGCAAGATTCACGGAATCGGGCATGAAAATGCTATAATTACAGTCGAGCCCGGCTTCTATGTGGTAAAAGCCGATGGCAAAGTAGCCACCGTCAGCGTTCGCTAACACCTATCGAAACGAACAATTCTCACAAAGGGGCTATGTTAAAATGAAATGCCCCCAAGTAATTATTTTGAAAGAGTCCGGTATATACCGGACTCTTTTCATTTAACCACGATTCAATTCTTTTTTGTTCTATACATCGACATATTCATCTAAAACTTTCGTAAAATTTTCGACAGATTCTATCTTTTCAGCACAGAATAGTCCCGATTTCATAACACCTAAAAAGCTATCGACCATAACGCTGTCAAGACAATTCTCCCTTCGAGACACGCCTTGTAGGATATGAAGTTCCACAAGACACCACAGACAACCATAGTGTTGGTATTGCCACCCCACACCGAAGCCCATCAAGATTGCAGAACTCGGCAAATGCCTTGTCTGACATGTCGTATATTCTATTAAGATTGGGATATCTGGAAATGTTGTAAGATATTACCTGCGCCAACCCGGCATGAACGTTTTTACGGCGCAGAATAAAACAAGTATTATCCGGTAGAGAACAAAAATTCAAATACTTAAATTTGATTTTATTCTTCTCTTGACCTATCTTTGCAGTGTCGGAAAGACTGCAAGTCTCCTCCGGCAAATACATATTATTGAAGCGTTTAGTTTTATCCTTACTTTGAAAATCGCCAATTTTTGAGTTACGGGGATAAACGGTACGAACGTTCATGCTTGCGTATGCAATCAATCGCTCATGCGGTATTGTTATACGTCTGGCGTGGGTTGGCTGTTTATTCGTAACAAGGTGTTTGGCGATACCTCAAAGTAGATAAACTGACAGGTTCCCACGCTTTTCTATTTTAAATGCCGAACGGAGGGGGACAGGGAGGCGACACAAACACAAATTTATGAAAAAACAGTATTTCAATTTTTGGGTGGGGCTCATCTGCTTGCTCGCCTTTTTCAGTGCAAATGTTTATGGTTTCGAAAGCGAAGGATTTTATTTCGATGTAATTTCCGAAGATGACTTAACCGTGAAACTTTCCCTTGTTAAATACAGCGACGATTTGGAGAGGGTCGACATACCCGCCACCGTCAGCCACGAAGGAAAAACGTACAACGTGACAGTCATAGACAGCACGGCTTTCCAAAACTGTTATTCCACATCGGTTATCTCTATCCCCGAAACCGTAACGCATATACGGTTCGGATCAGGAATCGGGAGTCGTCCTTTCAATAATTGCGATGTCCTGACCGAGATCTCTGTTGCGGAAAACAACCCGCAATATTCCTCTTTCGACGGTGCGCTCTATGACAAAGGGCAAACCGTCTTATTACAATTTCCGAAGGCCAAATCTTCGGTATCGTTCCCCGAGGCCATAACGACGATCGGTAACTATGCTTTCGCTCGCTGCAAAGGATTCACCGTCATGAATATCCCCAAAACGGTAACGACAATTGGCAGTTACGCTTTTAACAATTGTGAAAGATTAACTTCCATAACCATACCCAATTCTGTCACAAAAATCGAAGATGGTGCATTTGCGAGATGCGCAGCCCTAACTGCGATTGCTGTCCCCGAATCCGTAACAATCATCAAGGACAACACATTTGCCTACTGCGAAAATTTGGTATCCATAGATTTACCGAAATCCATCACCGAAATCGAGAAAAGTGCATTCGAATACTGTCGACATTTGGCTTCTATCTCCACACCCAACTCCGTAATTTCTATCGGAGACTATGCGTTTAGAGGTTGTTCCGCCCTCACCTCCATTCGCATACCGGAGTCTGTGACGACCATCGGGGCGGGTATCGTCACCGGGTGTACGAATCTGACGGAAATCCAAGTGGAGGCCGGCAATCCGGCTTATTCGGCCGTCGATAACATACTGTACGATAAAGAACAAACGACCCTCATTCAATGTCTGCCGTCCAAAACATCGGTGTCGCTTCCCGCCACGGTGACGGTTATCGGCAGTTCCGCCTTTAACAATTGTACAGGATTAACTTCCATAACTCTTCCCCAATCCTTAACAACTATCGGGGACCGTGCATTCTGGAATTGTATTTAGAATGCCATAACAACCAAAAATAACAAGAAACATCCAATCATAAATCTTTAATTGTCAGCATGTTCTAAAAATTAACACTTTTCGACTGCTTTTTGATGCTTCCCAAATTTCCACATATTTTTGAGACGTATTTCTGACGTGGAGAATTTGCGGAGCTTGTTTTTTGCCACATCGTGCGGACAGTTGACAAGGGTTTACAACCGTTTACGATGAGCGACAACAACCGCCCTGATATGCAGCAATAGTAACATTGTGCAGAAAGGCGACAACGGTTGACCTCCGTTTACATCCGTTCACCATTTCAGAGATATACGATTGAAGGAATTAACCAGTAAACGATAAAGCAGCATGAAAGCAACAAGAAAATGCAATTTTTGTGGCAAGTCATTTGTAACCCGGAGCGGGGTGCAGAAATATTGCAGTGAGGCTTGTCAGGCGGAAGCCAAACGAGCTAGAGCGGAACAGAAGAACAACCTTTTCAAAGCCGCCCGACCCTTGATGGAGATACAGCATCAGGAGTATCTCACCTTTTCCAAAGCAGCCGTACTCATGGGCTGTTCCCGACAGTACATCTATAAACTCGTAACCCTCGGCAAACTGAAAGCCTCACGTATCAGCAACCGCATGGCGTTTATCCGCAAGGCAGACATCGAGCGGATGCTGGAAGGCAATCCCTACCACCGTGTCCTGCCCGGCAGTACTTCCACTCCGAGAAAGTCCGCTTCATCTTCCCCGCTTGCCAAAAAAGAAAAAAGGGGAAAGGGAACCTATGAAGTGCTGGACTTCTATTCTGGCGAGGAGGTGATGTCGCTCTTCAAGGTCAGGCAGTCGTGGCTCTATACCACAGCCAAGCGCAACCGCATTCCTATCTGCCGCATCGCAGGGAAAAACTATTACAGCAAGAAACACGTTGACGAGTTCTTCGGTGTGGCGGTTGATACAAGCAATATCACCGACTGGCTCCTGATTGAAGAAGCGGAAGAAGTATTCGGCATGAAGCCCTCCGCACTCCGGGCATATGCCTACCGCCACAAGATACCGACCAAAAGAGAATACGGGCGTACCTACTACTCCAAATCCCATCTGAACGAACTCCGCAGGACAGACCTCGTGAACGATGAACGCTACTACACCGTGGAGCAAGTCCGGCAGATTTACGGGCTTTCCTCCGCCAACATCAGCCATATCGTCAAGGTGAAGCACATCGAAAAGATAAAAGTAGGCGTGAAAAACCTGCTTTTGCGCTCTGATGTGGAGCGTGTCATGGCTGAAAGGGAGAAATAACCGTGAGCAACCGACATTGCCGGAAAATTATTTCAAAATGATTGTCGTGGAGGTATTCACGGTTGTTTCACGTTGTTCCTTTGCCACCGTAAACACGGGAACACCCCCGAAAATGTACAACTTAAAACATCATCAATATGAGCAAATGCAAGACAGTTACCTTGCGCAAGCGCAAGATTAAGAACGGAACACAGTATTCGCTGTGTCTGGACTATTATCCCGGCTACCGTGACAACACCACCATGAAGGTGATTACACGTGAAGCTCTTGGGATTTACATCTTCGCCAAACCTGCCAACCAGCAGGAGCGTGATTTCAACGCACGCATGATGAAAAAAGCGGAGATACTGCGTAATAGGCGTTATGAAGCCATCTTCAACGAGAACAACGGCTTCTTTGACAAAGCCAAGATGAAAGGCGATTTCCTCGCCTACTTCAAGGGGCTGGCAGACAGGAGGAATATCAAGTGGCAGCACGTCTATAAACATTTCGAGCGGTTCGTGAACGGCAAATGCACCTTTGAGGAGGTGGACGTGGATTTGTGCCGCAAGTTCATGGAATATCTGCTTAACGCCCCACAATCCATACACACCAGCCAAAAGCTGCATATCAATTCTGCGGCGGGCTACTGGTCGGCTTTCCGTGCGGTACTTCACACCGCCTACCGGGACAGGAAGA